>Ga0209039_10000725_pt1 | contig 31766 bp, 25 predicted proteins | sample BogFormECP12_OM1_FD_188238 | JGI IMG/M metagenome (GOLD analysis project Ga0209039, IMG submission 188238) | Bog forest soil microbial communities from Calvert Island, British Columbia, Canada - ECP12_OM1 (SPAdes) (version 2) | ecosystem: Environmental > Aquatic > Freshwater > Wetlands > Bog ... | reverse complement strand
CGTCACCCCCATCGCCCTCGAGAAAGAACTCCGCTTTGCCATCAGGGAGGGCGGCAAGACCGTGGGTGCAGGGGTAGTCACGGAGATCCAGGAATAGAGAAAGGGTAGCATAGCTAACTAGCGTAGGAGCCAAGCGATGAGGCAACTAGTGATTCTTGCTTGTTCGGAGTGTAAAAACAGAAACTACAACACTACCAAAAACAAACAGAAGACGCCTGACAGGCTGGAACTGAAGAAGTACTGTAAGTTTTGCAAAAAGCACACTGCACATAAGGAAACAAAATAAAAGGCCAGTAGCTCTAACGGATAGAGCACCGGACTCCAAATCCGGGTGTTGGGGGTTCGAATCCCTCCTGGCCTGTGTATTGTGAGGGCGCGCATGGATATCAGAGAACACGTTGATAACTTGAAAGCCTACTTCAAAGAGGTCTACCTGGAGACGAAAAGGGTCACGTTCCCGTCGAGAAAAGAAGCCCTCAAGGGCACCTACGTCATTCTCATCACCGTCGTCATTGCAGCACTCTTTCTTGGCATTGTTGACGTGGGACTAGCGAAGATTGTGCAGGCCTTGTTCCGTGGATGATCTGATGGAAAAGAAATGGTACGTGGTTCACACTTACTCGGGGTATGAGCAGAAGGTTAAAGAAGGCCTGGAAGAACGCATAAGAACGAGTAAGATGGAGGAGAGCTTCGGGGAAATTATCGTTCCATCAGAAGTCATCATGGAGCGAGTAAAAGGTCAGGTAAAGAAATCCCAGAGAACGATCTTCCCTGGCTACATCATTGTTCAGATGGATATGAATGAAGACACTTGGTACCTTGTGCGCAACACACCCAAGGTAACAGGGTTCGTAGGTTACGGAATGAAGCCTACCCCCCTTCCCGAAGAGGAGATTAAGGACCTCGTATCCGCCATTCAGGAAGGGAAGGGCAAGATCAAGCCAAAAATTCGTTTTGATAAAGGGGACAGCGTGAAAGTTATCGAGGGCCCCTTTTCCAACTTTACAGGAAGCGTCGAGGAGATCAAGCCGGAGAAAGGCAAAGTGAAAGTGCTTCTCAACATATTTGGGAGAACGACGCCTGTAGAGTTGGATTTTATGCAGATCGAAAAAATGTAAAGGAGTTCCAGGATGGCAAAAAAAGTCGCGGCTATGGTGAAGCTTCAACTTCCAGCGGGACAAGCCACGCCCTCTCCCCCTGTGGGGCCGGCCCTCGGCCAGCACGGTGTAAACATCATGGAGTTTTGCAAGGCTTATAACGAGCGGACAAAGAGCCAGGAAGGAAGCGTCATCCCGGTGATTATAACCATCTTTTCTGATAGAAGCTTTACGTTTATCACGAAGACGCCACCGGTGACCTACTTGCTGAAGAAGGCGGTGAAGCTGGCAAAAGGCGCAAATGCGCCAAAAAAAGAGACAGTTGGTACGATCACAATATCTCAGGTTCGGGAAATTGCGCAGTTTAAAATGGTGGACCTGAACGCGAAAGATCTTGCGGGGGCCATGAGAATCGTGGAAGGCTCAGCAAAAAGCATGGGGTTAGAAGTAGCGGAGGGGTGAACAAGGGATAAATCAGCAACAAGCCTCGAGTAGGCAGGTTAGAAGAAGGCCAGCTGAGTAGGTTAGAGATTAAAAGCGCGAGAAAGAGGCCCTAGACGGCTCACGGAATTTAGAGTGAGGTGAAGCAACATGGCACATACCGGGAAGAAATACAAAGCGGCCAAGGTAAAGGTCGACAGAGAAAAAAAATACGGCCTGGAGGAGGCAGTCGACCTCCTTTCCGACATACGAGCCGCTAAATTTGATGAGACAGTGGAGCTAGCTTTTCGACTGGGTGTCGACCCAAGGCATGCGGACCAGATGGTGCGCGGATCGGTTGTTCTGCCTAACGGCTTGGGTAAGAAAGTCAGGGTACTTGTATTTGCAAAAGGCCAGAAAGAGAAAGAGGCCGAGGAAGCAGGAGCCGATCTTGTCGGTTCCGACGACGTTATCGAAAAGATCCAGAAGGGCTGGCTGGAGTTTGACAAGGCCATCGCGACCCCGGATATGATGGGCCAGGTCAGTAAACTTGGCAAGATTCTGGGACCGAGGGGGCTCATGCCGAACCCCAAGGTAGGCACTGTTACCTTCGAGGTTGCCAAGGCGGTTCAGGAGTTGAAGGCGGGCCGGGTGGAATTTAGAGCCGATAAGGCTGGGAATGTACATGTCCCTGTGGGCAAAGCAAGTTTCGGCAAAGAGAAGCTTCTGGAGAACATCAACATGCTGTTCGAGACAGTGATCCGGCTGAAGCCCCCATCAAGTAAGGGGACCTACGTGAAGGGCGTCGCCATCAGCACAACGATGAGCCCGGGAATAAAAATCGATCCTGCCTATGTGAGAGCGTTGAGCAAGTAAAGGGAAAAAGTCAGAGAAAGTAGGTGTGGCGCGTGCCACGCGCCATTAAACGATTACGGCCTACCGAGACTTTAATGCCGTATTGTCTCTCTGACCTTCCATACATATTACGAGGAAAGGAGGGTTGAGACCAAGTGGAACGTAAGACCAAGGAAGTAGTTGTAAACGAACTCGAGTCTAAACTGAAGCAAGCGAATGCCGTATTTCTCGCAGAGTACAGTGGCATGAATGTTGCTCAGATGACACGGGTCAGGAGGGAGTTACAACAGGCTGGGGCAGAATTTAAGGTAACTAAGAACACCCTTTTGAGACGGGCTGCAAGGGGTACCGATGCAGAAGCCATTCTGGACAAATTTACCGGTCCAAACGCAGTTATTTGCAGCTACAAAGACCCAGCGGGTGTGGCAAAACTGCTGACATCCATAGTCAAGGAGATTCCCTTTCTCAAGGTGAAGTCGGGGGTTTTTGGCAGGCAGCGCCTGGGACCGGAGGATCTGGCGAGACTCGCTACGCTGCCATCCAGGGAGGTGTTGCTCGCAAAACTACTGGGGCTTATGAAGTCCCCGCCGCAGAGGCTGGTGGGTGTACTTGCGGCCAATCTGAACCGGCTTATGTGGACCCTGAACGCAATTAAAAGTCAAAAAGAAGCAACGTGAAGGAGGATGAAGCATATGGCTGTCACTAGAGAAGAAGTTGTGCAGTTCATAGAGAACATGACGCTCTTAGAGCTGTCAGATTTCATTAAGACCTTGGAAGAGAAATTCGGTGTGCAGGCGGCGATGCCCATGATGGCTGCTGCTGCACCGGGTGCAGGGGCAGCAGCCCCAGCGGCGGCTGCCGAAGCAGCCGAAGAACAGACCGAGTTCAATGTCATCTTAACAGGCTATGAGGCAGACAAGAAAATTCAGGTCATCAAAGTGGTCAGGGCAATCACCAGCCTGGGTTTAAAAGAAGCGAAGGACCTTGTCGAAGGTGTTCCCAAGTCTGTCAAAGAAGGGGTTTCAAAGCAAGAGGCCGAGTCCATAAAGAAGCAGCTCGAAGAGGTCAGCGCAAAGGTCAAAGTCGAATAACAACAAAACCGGAAGCCGGGGCCTGGTAGAGTGCGAACAAACGCGAAAAGCTCGTCAGGCCCTGACCTCCAAGCAGGGGTGCGATACGCATGAGGCAAACCTTTCATAACAAGATACTGCGTAAGAGTTTCGGGAAGTTGGACGAGATTCTCGATATCTCGAACCTTATCGAGATACAGACAGCTTCATACGAGAATTTCCTTCAGCAAGGGCTCTCTGTGGAAGAGCGAAAAAATGTCGGGCTGCAGGCAGTCTTTACCAGCGTATTTCCCATTAAAGACGCGCATGATACTACATCGCTCGAGTTCGTGAAGTATGAGATTGCAGATCCGAAATATTCGGAAGAGGAATGTGTCGTCAGAGGGTTGACGTTTGCCGCCCCCATGAAGGTCACTATCAGGCTGGTGGTCTGGAATGTGGACCCAATGGCCAAGACGCGGGAGATCAGAGCGGTCAAGGAGCAAGACGTCTATTTTGGCGAAATCCCATTGATGACGGAGCGTGGAACTTTCATCATCAATGGGACCGAACGGGTAATCGTAAGCCAGCTCCATAGGTCCCCAGGAGTTTACTTCAGCGCTGATCAGTCGAAAACGCTTTTCAGCGGGAACTTCACTTACACCGCTCGGATTATCCCTTACCGAGGTTCGTGGCTCGATTTTGAGTTTGACCACAAAGATCTTCTTTACGTGAGAATAGACAAGCGCAAGAAAATCCCGGTGACCCTGCTCCTTCGCGCGCTGGGGTACTCGGAAAAGGCGATCCTCGACTATTTTTATGACAAAGAAACGATCATCCTGAAGGATAAGAAAATCTTCAAGCAGACACCGCTCTCTTTGCTCGTGGGTCAAAAGGCTCCGTCCGACATAGTGAATGCAGAAACGGACGAGATGCTGGTCAAAAAGCATAAGAAGATCACAAAAGCTGTGATAAAGAAGATGGAACTGGCGCGCATCACGCAGATACCCGTGGACGAGGCTGATGTAATAGGCAAGGTTGCGGCAAGCGACATCCTGGATCCGACGACAAAAGAAGTCGTGATCCCGATCAACAAAGAAATAACAGCAGATGATCTGGACAAGATTCAAAAGAGGAAGATAAAGCAGTTTGACATCCTTTTTATCGATAACCTGAACGTCAGCTCGTCACTCAGGGACACGCTCGTTATTGATAAAGCAGCCACAAAAGAGGAGGCGCTTCTCGAAATTTACCGCAAGCTGAGACCGGGTGATCCACCCACGTACGAATTTGCCGAAGCACTTGTCCACAACATGTTCTTCTCGCCCGAACGGTATGACCTCTCGAAGGTAGGAAGACTCAAAATGAATCATCGCCTGGGCATCGACGTGCCTTTCGATGTTGTCACCCTTCGCAAGGAAGATATCATTGAGGTTGTGAGACAACTCCTGCGCCTCAAGGATTCGAGAGGATCCGGTGATGACATTGACCACTTGGGCAACAGACGTGTCCGAACAGTGGGAGAGCTTCTGGAGAACCAGTTTAGGATGGGCCTGGTCAGAATGGAGAGGGCCATCAAGGAAAGGCTGACCTTCCCTGAGATGGAAACGCTGATGCCCCATGACCTAGTGAATCCAAAGCCCGTAGCAACGGCCATAAAGGACTTTTTTGCCAGCAGTCAATTGTCACAGTTCATGGATCAGACAAACCCGCTCTCTGAGATAACCCATAAGAGACGGCTTTCAGCTCTGGGGCCGGGCGGCCTCACGCGCGAGCGGGCAGGATTCGAAGTTCGGGACGTGCATCCAACACATTATGGCAGGATCTGCCCGATAGAGACTCCCGAAGGTCCGAACATAGGCCTCATTGCTTCACTCTCAACCTACGCCCGTGTCAACGAGTTTGGTTTCATAGAGACCCCATACCGAGTGGTACGTGACGGGCGGGTGACGAATGAGATCAAGTTCCTGAGCGCTCTTGACGAGGAACAGTACTTCGTGGCGCAGGCAAACGCGCCAGTCGATTCGAGAGGGAGATTCTTACCGGACCTTCTTGTTTCCGCCAGGAAAGGAGGCGGATTCTACTGGATCGACCCGAAAGAGGTCGACCTCATGGACGTCTCTCCAAAGCAGCTTGTCAGCGTTTCAGCATCCCTTATCCCTTTTCTTGAGCATGATGATGCCAACAGGGCTCTCATGGGTTCGAATATGCAGCGGCAGGCGGTTCCGCTGGTAACCACAGAGGCGCCCTTGATCGGGACCGGCATGGAAAGGATCGTCGGCCGCGATTCGAGGGTCAGTATTGTAGCGCGTCATGGCGGTGCGGTAGAGAGCGTTGATGCCAACCGGATCATAGTCAAGTATGACGCGGAAAATGGCCCCGACGAGACGGTTACCAAGATCGACGTTTACAACCTGCTGAAATTCAGGCGTTCAAACCAGGACACGTGCATTAATCAGAGAGTTGTTGTCAGGAAGGGGGACTTCGTGAAAAAGGGCGAAGTGCTCGCCGATGGGCCTTCCACCGATCGGGGAGAGCTCGCTCTTGGGAGAAACGTGCTCGTGGCCTTCATGCCATGGAGGGGGTACAATTACGAGGATTCGGTACTCATCAACGAGCGACTCGTCAAAGAAGACACGTTTACCTCCATCCACATCGAGGAGTTGGAGTGTGTGGTTCGCGACACCAAGCTCGGAAAGGAAGAGGTGACGCGGGATATCCCGAATGTAGGCGATGAAGCGCTCAAAGATCTTGATGACAGCGGTATTATCAGGATTGGTGCTCCTGTTCGCCCCGGAGACATTTTGGTTGGCAAAGTAACGCCAAAAGGGGAAACTCAGCTGACACCCGAAGAGAAGCTTCTCCGCGCGATCTTTGGTGAGAAAGCCGGCGATGTCAAGGATACCTCGCTGCGAGTCCCGCATGGAATCGAGGGAATTGTCATAGACGTGAAGGTGCTTTCCAGGCGAGGCATCGACAAAGATGAGCGATCCAGGCTAATCGAGGACATCGAAATATCGAACATTCTCAAGGATCAGGAGGACCAGATCAAGATTATCCTTGATTCGACAAGAGAAAGAATCTCGCATCTGCTTCTCGGCAAGGCTGCGCCGTCGGACATTAAGGACGGCCGAAGCAAAATATTCATGAAAAAAGGAGAGCGTTTCACCAGAGAGAAACTTAACGTCCTGAATCTCGACAGGCTCCAGGACGTGGAGTTCAAGAACGAGCAGTTCGAAGCGAAGGTCTCAAGGGTACTTGACAGCCAGGATAATCAGATCGAGGTCATCAAGCTTTATTATGAGGACAAGATAAACAAAGTCAAGAAAGGGGATGAGCTGTCCCCGGGCGTGCTCAAGACCATCAAGGTCTATGTGGCCATGAAGCGGAAGGTGGCTGTGGGCGACAAGGTTTCCGGTAGACATGGAAACAAGGGTATAGTCTCCGTTATCCTGCCTGAAGAGGATATGCCGTTCACTGAAGAAGGGATTGCCGTGGACGTAGTGCTCAACCCTCTTGGTGTGCCTTCGAGGATGAATGCTGGTCAGATCCTTGAGACCCACCTCGGGTGGGCGTCCAGCGAGCTTGGCCGGAAGATAGGGCAATTGATTGAAACCGTGAACAACCCTGCAGCGATTCGCAAGTGGATCAAGGGGCTGATGGGCGGGAGTGAGCTGAACAAGTTTCTGGATGGGTTGAGCGATGAAGAGGTAGTGGAGCTGGCATCCCAGATGAAAAACGGTATTCACATGGCCGTGCCCGTTTTTGACGGGGCCAAAGAAGAAGAGATTGGCGAACTCTTTGCTAAAGCAGGACTCCCATCGAGCAGGCAGATTACGCTGTTCGATGGCAGGACGGGAGAACCGTTCCATCACAAAGTAACACTGGGCACCATGTACCTTCTGAAGCTGCACCATCTCGTTGATGACAAGATCCATGCGCGTTCTATCGGTCCTTACTCCCTGGTGACCCAACAGCCACTCGGCGGCAAGGCCCAGTTTGGCGGCCAGAGGCTGGGTGAGATGGAAGTGTGGGCGCTGGAAGCATATGGAGCCGCGTACTCGCTCCAAGAATTCCTGACGATCAAGTCAGATGATGTCAGCGGGAGGGTCAAGGCATACGAGGCGATTGTAAAAGGTGAGGATGTGCTTGAGCCGAGTCTCCCGGAGTCTTTCAACGTTCTCGTTAAGGAACTGCAAAGCCTTTGTATCAACGTTGACCTGATAAAAGACGAAGGATAGTCCCTGTTAGCGGCTTTTGCCGCCGGGTACCCGCGCAGTGGGTGGGCGTGGGTGACGCGAGCCCCATAGGATGATAAGGAGGCCAGATTGGAAGATTATTTCAAGATTTTTGAAAAGCAGAAAGACCCGTTGAGCTATACAGCGATGAAGCTCTCTCTAGCCTCTCCTGAACTGATCGAAAAATGGTCTTTTGGGGAGGTGAAGAAACCGGAAACGATCAACTACAGGACTTTCAAGCCGGAAAAGGACGGCCTTTTCTGCGCTCGGATTTTTGGTCCGGTTAAAGATTATGAGTGCATCTGCGGCAAGTACAAGAGAATGAAACACCGGGGCATCATTTGCGAAAAGTGTGGTGTAGAAGTAATCCAGTCGAAGGTGAGGCGGGAAAGAATGGGGCACATACACCTGGCATCCCCCATAGCCCACATTTGGTTCCTCAAGAGTATGCCGAGTAAGATCGGAACACTCCTTGAACTCTCTATCAAAGAGGTCGAACGCGTCCTCTACTTTGAGATGTATATTGTTATTGAGCCCGGCCCTTCTACTTATCAGTTTGCCGAGCTTATCACGGAGGAGAAGTACATAGAGGGAAGGGAAAAGTACGGAGACAAGTTTGTTGGAGGCATAGGTGCAGAGGCAATGCGCGAGTGCCTCAGGCGCATAGATGTGGAGGAGGTTTCGAAGACCATCAGAGCGGAAATGCGCGACACATCATCTGACGCCAAAAGGAAGAAGCTGGCCAGGCGCCTCAAAGTGGTCGATGCTTTTCGAATCTCGGGAGTGAAGCCGGACTGGATGATACTGGACATCATTCCCGTCCTCCCTCCTGAACTGAGGCCACTCGTGCCGCTCGATGGAGGAAGGTTTGCTACCTCGGACCTGAATGACCTGTACCGGCGAGTGATCAACAGGAACAACCGTTTGAAAAGACTAATGGAACTTAACGCCCCGGAGATCATCATACGGAACGAGAAACGCATGCTCCAAGAAGCGGTCGACGCGCTTTTCGATAACTCGAAGAGGGGAAGGATCGTGACAGGCACGAGTAAACGGCCACTTAAGTCCCTCTCCGACATGCTCAGGGGTAAGCAGGGGCGTTTCCGCCAAAACCTTCTGGGAAAACGGGTGGATTACTCCGGTCGTTCGGTCATCGTGGTTGGGCCTGAGTTAAGGCTTCACCAGTGCGGGCTTCCCAAACATATGGCGCTGGAACTATTCAAGCCATTTGTTTATAACAGACTGATACGGAAGGGTTTTGCAACCACGATCAAGAACGCCAAGAAGCTTGTGGAAAAAGAAAGGCCTGAAGTGTGGGATGTGCTGGAGGAGGCAATCAAAGAGCACCCGGTCCTCCTTAACAGAGCCCCGACGCTGCACCGGCTTGGTATACAGGCTTTTGAACCCATGCTGATCGACGGTAAAGCCATCCAGCTGCACCCGCTTGTTTGTCCAGCTTACAACGCCGACTTTGACGGGGACCAGATGGCTGTGCATATCCCGCTTTCCATAGAAGCGCAATCTGAAGCCCGGGTACTCATGATGTCTACGAATAATATCCTCTCTCCCGCTAACGGAAGGCCCATTATTGTGCCGACGCAGGATATCGTCCTCGGTCTGTACTACCTGACTATCGAGAGAAAGTATAGGCCCGGAGAAGGCAAGATATTCTCCGATCCGGAAGAAGTGATTATAGCGTATGACGCAGGTGAGGTGGACCTTCACGCCCGGATCGAGGTGCGCATGGATGGCGCTAAAGTTGGCACGACCCCCGGCCGGATACTCTTGAAGGAAGTAATGCCAGCAGAGATTCCTTTTGATGTAATCAATCGCACGATGGATAAGAAGACAATAGGTCAACTGGTCGACATCTGCTACCGGAAGGGCGGGGAAAAGGCGACTGTTATCCTTTCGGACAGGCTGAAAGACATCGGGTTTTACTACGCCACTCTGGGAGGGATCTCGATTTCCATCGACGACATGAAGATTCCGGCGAAGAAAGAAGAGCTCATCAAGAAGGCTTCGCAAGAGGTAAAAGTTGTTCAGAATCAGTACTCCGAAGGACTTATAACCGACGGTGAACGGTACAACAAGGTAATCGATATCTGGGCTGACGTGACAGAACGTATTGCTGATGAACTTATGAGAGAGTTGGGCTCTGAGAAGGTGGATGTGCCTGCCGCAGTCCCGGGACGAGGCTTCGTGCCGAAATCGGGAGAGACTTCCAAGCGGGCCAAATCCGCGGCAGCTCACGCCGTTGCACGCCCGAAGTACGAGTATCAGGACAGCCTGAACCCTATGTATATGATGGCCCACTCCGGTGCTAGAGGAAATGCGCAGCAGATACGCCAGCTTGCCGGTATGAGGGGTCTCATGGCCAAACCATCCGGCGAGATCATTGAAACACCGATTACGAGTAACTTCCGGGAAGGCCTCAGCGTGCTCCAATACTTCATTTCAACGAGCGGTGCCAGGAAGGGCCTCGCAGACACGGCCCTCAAGACAGCAAATTCGGGATATCTCACGAGGAGGCTCGTTGACGTCGCACACGACGTCATTATTGGAGATACCGACTGCGGTACCGTTGACGGGATCGAAGTGACTGCGTTGATGGAGGGTGGCGAGGTAATCGAACAGCTTGGCACGCGTATCCTTGGCAGGGTCTCCCTTGAGGAGCTGCGAGATCCCGACGGGGAGGTCATCGTCAGAAGGAACGATGAGATCAAGGAAGAGCACCTGAAGAAGATCGACGAGGCAGGCCTGGAAAAGGTGAGGATCCGTTCTGTGCTCACGTGCCGCTCGAAGCGCGGTGTTTGCGCCCTGTGCTATGGGCGAGACCTCGCGAGGGGCAGGCTCGTTAGTATCGGCGAAGCAGTGGGTATCATAGCGGCCCAGTCCATAGGCGAACCGGGAACCCAGCTCACGATGAGGACCTTTCACATCGGTGGAGCGGCGTCCCGGCGCGTCGAACAGTCGACTCTGGAATCGCGGAACGAGGGCATTGTCAAGCTGCATAGCGTAAAAGTAGTTCTTAACAAAGACGGCCAGCCGATCGTGATGAACAGGAACGGCGAGGTGGCCATTCTGGATGCGGCGGGGCGCGAGAGGGAGAAGTACCCGATAATCTACGGGGCCAAGCTCCGCGTGGCAGACGGGCAGAAAGTGTCTGAGGGCCATATACTGGCGGAGTGGGATCCGTACACTATCCCCATCCTTTCGGAGGTATCCGGCAAGGTTAAATTCGGCGACATTTCAGAAGGTGTCACCATGGCGGAGCGCGTGGACGAAGTGACCGGCCTTGCTTACAAGGTCATCACAGAGTTCCGCGATACTGACGTGAGGCCGAGGATCTCTATCAAAGACGATAAGGGCAAGACGATCAGCGTGCCCGGCACGGCCAGTCTTGCCCGGTACATGCTTCCCATGGGGGCTCACATTGTCGTGAGCGAAGGCGATACGATTCACGCAGGCGATGTCGTATCCAAGATTCCCCGGGAAACGACCAAGACGAAGGATATCACCGGCGGTCTGCCCCGCGTGGCCGAACTTTTCGAGGCGCGCAGGCCGAAGGAGAGCGCGATCGTCACCGAGGTGGAGGGTACGGTCTCCTTTGGTAAGCTTACGAAAGGCAAGAGGGAGATATTAGTGACACCCGATCCGGGTGAGCCAAGAAAATACACCATCCCCAAAGGCAAACATGTCATAGTCCACGAAGGCGATTACGTGAAGGCGGGCGAGCCGCTCATGGATGGCCCCGCAAATCCGCATGACGTGCTGCGTATACTCGGCATAAAGGACCTTGCCCGTTATCTGGTGAACGAGATCCAGGAGGTGTATCAACTCCAGGGCGTCAAGATCAATGACAAGCACATAGAAATAATCGTGAGGCAGATGCTGAAGCGGGTAAGGATTAAGGATGTGGGCGACACTAACTTCATCATCGATGAGCCAGTCGAATGGTGGGTCTTTGACGAGGAAAACAGGCAGGCCATTGAGCGAGGCGGTAAACCTGCGACAGCAGAGCCGCTTTTCCTGGGGATTACGAAGGCATCGCTGATTACGGACAGCTTTATCTCAGCAGCCAGTTTCCAGGACACGACGAAAGTGCTCACCCAGGCCTCGATCGAGGGTCGAGTCGACTACTTGCGCGGGCTCAAAGAAAATGTAATCATGGGCAGAATCATACCTGCAGGGACAGGCTTCTTGAAGTACCGCAGCTATGAGATGGCAGCGCTTGACAAAGGTGAAGAATTACTCGAGCCTTTGCCGCCGGAGGCTAGCTCACTGGGCGCCGAGGTTGCGGAGTAGCCTCTCAGCAATACGCGCTTCGTCACTTTTCGGATAGAGCTCTGCTACCCTCTTAAGGAGGGTGGTAGAGCTCTTTTTGTCACCCAGCTGTCCAAAGGCCTCTGCCTGGCGGAGCAGCGCCCTTGGGGCTTTTTCGCTGTTAGGATACTTATCGATCACCTCTTGAAAGCTGACGATGGCCTTCTCCGGATCTTTCAGGTTCATGTACGCCTCACCCGTCCAGTATCGTGCATTCGGGACGAGTGGAGTGTCAGGATAAGCCTGCGCAAAGTCGGAAAAGGCTCGTACGGAGTCCTCGTACTGGCCCTTTTGGAATGCATCAAAGGCCTGTTTGTATAATTCTTCATAGTTGCCTTGCTGCACCACAGGGCCTTTCTTTTGCGGAGGTGCCGCGCTTCTCGGGCCTTTAAGCTCCCTGAGCTCTCCCTTGGTTTCACCCCAATACGTACGCAGTTGTGAATCCAGCTCATCGAGCTTCCCCAAAATGGTTTTGATTTTTTCGTCATTACTTTCTGCAGACATGGAGAGGTCGAGGAACTGCTTGCGCGTGAGCTCTTCGACCGAACGCACGCTCTGGGTAAGCGTCGACATATCGCTCTCGAGCTTCGAAAGACGGGCGTCGGTCGAATCTTTATAGGAGCGGAATTCCCGATAGACTGTTGTGACGTCTCTCCTTACGTCCGCGACCTCTGAACTTGAGGCACAGCCAAGCAACAAGAGAAAAAGTAAACAAAGAGGGGGATATTTTTTCATCTCGGTCCTCCGTCAGTCGATCTTCAAATGAGCGCGCCTGTTTTTGGCCCAGGCTTCTTCCGTGTGCCCGGGATCAACCGGCATCTCTTTCCCGTATGAGATGGTTTTGATGCGGTCCCCATTTACTCCTGCCTTTACGAGCTGATTCTTTACTGCCTCTGCCCTCTTCTCGCCAAGAGCAAGATTATACTCGATGGTGCCTCTTTCGTCGCAGTGGCCCTCAACCGTTAGCTTAGCATTCTGGTTCTGGGCGAGCCAGGCCGCAACATCATTGATCAGTCCTTGATAGTCCGGGGCCACAGTGTAACTGTTAAACTCGAACAGAATGTCTTTGAAGATAGGTGCACCTTTTTTCATTTGATCCTGAAGCATCTTCTGCCTCTCCAAATCCCGCTGGAGAAGCTCCTCTTGTATGGCGGCCCGCTCCCTTTCCTTAGCCTGCCTGTCCCGCTCAGCTTGAGACTCCTGCACCTGGGTTCCCGGCTCCGTCGGTTGGCTGGCCCGTTCGGAAATCGGCACGTAGACCGGTTTAGGTGAGCAGGCACACGCGACAAAGAGTGTGGCCGCCATCAGCAGATAAAGCACTAATTTCATAAATCACCTCTAGGGTAGAAATTTTGGCTGCGTGTCCTCGCCCGCAGTTAATGATAGAGCTCGCCTGTTATCGCCGTTGTGGAGCATGAGATAGATACCTGCTTTTTTGCCATTGCCTGAGGAATAGAGTATGTATCTGCCGCACGGCGAAAACTGAGGCGAATCATTCACGCCACCGTCTGTCAATATGCGCGGTTCGGAGCCGTCAGCTTTCATAACACAGATCTCCAGCGCGCCGTCTGTTTTGCAGCCATAGGCGATGAGGTCGCCCTTGGGCGACAGAGCTGGCGCCGTGTTGTAGTTGCCCGCATAGGTAAGTCTCTTTGTTTCTCCGGAGGCCAGATCCCGGATAAAAATTTGGGGGGATCCGTACATGTCTGATACAAAAACCATCCTCTTCCCATCTGTGCTAAAATTAGGAGACGCCAGAATCCCTTCCTGTCGCAATATTACCCTCTTTTCCTTCGTCTCAATATTCACAGCATAAATCGTAGAGTTTTTCCCTGATGTGTGGGTGTACACCAAAGTCCTCTTGTCGAGCCACGTGGACGGCACCTTCACACCCTCTTCCCTATTGGCATATACCTCGCTCTTTTTCTCCACGTCAATCACGAAAAGGTTTGGTCGCCCTTCTTTGAAGGAAGTGAACGCCAAGTATTTGCCATCCGGGGAAAGAGATGGCGAGAGGGTTATTTTGCCATAGTCTGTGAGCTTTCTCTGGTTCGCCCCATCGAGATCTGACACAAAAACATCTTTACCCTGTCTGCCACTTGAGACGAAAAGAACTCTGGAGCTCATGATGCCTCGCTCGCCGGTGACCGCCTGGATGATGTCGTCCGCCAGCCTGTGAACAAGCCTTCTCCATTCGTCCTCCGTAGTACGATATCTCTTGGCGAAGAGCAGGGTGCCGTCACTCGAGTCATAAAGATAGATTTCGAGTGTCAGTCCTCTGCCTTGGGTTTGGAGCAGCCCCTTGCACACGAGCTCTATGCCGAGAGAGCGCCAGTTCTCAAATCGTATCTCTTTCTTATCAATCCCTTCATCGGTAAGCTCTTTGTCCATAACGGTTTTGGGAGCAACAATGAAGAAGCCTGACATGTCCAGATCTTTTGCTAAAAGATCTCCCATGTCGGTCTTCACTTTTGTTCCGTTGTCGCTTTTAAAGGGAGGGGTGGCTATGGTGATCTTCTTGTAGGATTGGCCATAGATATCAAGGGAGACCTTGGCGAAGGCCGGTTCAACGACAAACGTCAGACATATGCTGACCACTAACCAGATGTATCTTATCATTCTTTCTCCATTCGTTTATGGTTTTTAGAAAGGCCTGTACCTGGGGTGACTGACTTCTGCCCTTTTTCAAAACAGTATAAAATGAGCGCTTGACTCCGGGTATGCCTTCGACATTGAGCACTTTGAGAGTTTTGTTCTTTAGTTCTTCGGTGATTGCCCGTAACGACAGGTAGGCAACACCCATGCCTTGTTTGACCGCTTCCTTTATTGCTTGTGTATCGCCGAGTTCGGCGACTATCTGCATGTCAGCCGGGGTGATGCCTTTCTTCTTTAGGGCAACATCAAAACATTTGCGCGTCCCGGAACCGGCCTCGCGCACCAATAAGGGATAACGGCGCATCTCTTCGGCCCCTATCGAGTCTGCATAGGCCGGGGGAGCTACGAAGACTATCAGGTCGTCAAGGAAGGCCTGGTAAACGAGCTTTCTGGTTTCATCTTTTGCACCGACGAAACCGATGTCAAGATCGCCCTGTTCGACTTTGTCGGATATAGCTCCTGTGTCAGATATCGCGAGTTGGAGTTGGATACCTTCATATCGCTCCCTGAACAGCTTGAGAATCGGGGGGAGAATGTAGACACCAGGTATGTTGCTGGCCCCTATGCGAATGTTTCCCCGGCGAAGACCTTTAAACGCTGCTATGGCAGCGACTGTTTCTTCCTGGAGTGCGAGGAAATCTTTGGCATACTTAAAGAGAATCTCCCCTGCTTTGGTTAGCGCAAGCCCCCTCTTGGTACGATCGATGAATCGTACGCCAAAAGAGGCCTCAAGATCAACTATCTGCTTGCTCACAGTGGGTTGCGTGAGGTGTAGCTCCTCTCCAGCTTTAGTAAAACTCTTCAGTTCCACGATCTTCAAAAATGTCTCCAGATGGCGGAGATTCATAGTAGAATACTATATATATCAGATGGCGGTAATGCAAGCAAGTTGAGCGCGCGCGGGCGCTGTTTGCGAAAGATCATGGAAAAGGTATTATAATGTACTAGTGCTGAGCTACGTAGTCGTAGCGAGGAAGCGATGAAGCGGATACGCGGAAGAAAAAAAGAAAGGATTCATACTCCCGCTTCCACGCTTCTTCGCATCATCGCTTCCATCTTTGGTTGAGCGATCTTATGTGACGGGAGCGGCATCGGGATGCTATCAAAGAACGAGATTGACAAGATTGTCCATTCAGCACACCAGGACCCCTTTGAAGTCCTCGGAGCCCACAAGGTTCGTTCCGGGGGCAAAGAGGCTGTGGCGGTGCGGGCCTTTCTCCCTGAGGCCATAGAAGCGTCGGTGCTGAGGGTAGACACGGCGCGGATTTACCCGATGAAGAAGCTCCATCCGGATGGCTTCTTCGAGGTTGTCGCGAAAGATGTCAACGAGATATTCTCATACCGGCTTCGGATCATCCGCCATGACGGGAGCGAACAGGAGTTCGTGGATCCGTACTCTTACCTGCCGGTGCTCACAGAGTATGACCTCTATTTGATGGGAGAAGGAACACACTACGGAAAATATGAAAAGCTTGGCGCCCACCCGATGGTCGTTGACGATACGTCAGGGGTGCTGTTTGCCGTCTGGGCACCGAACGCCCTGAGGGTGAGCGTCATAGGTAATTTCAACAATTGGGACGGGAGGCGCCACCCCATGAGAGTGCGCGGTTCCTCGGGCATCTGGGAGCTTTTCCTTCCCGGCCTTGGCCAAGGGGCCCTCTACAAGTTCGAGGTGAAATCGAAATACAAAGGGTTTCTGGCAGCGAAAGCCGACCCTTATGCCTTCTACAGCGAGCTCCGGCCGAAGACCGCCTCAGTCGTCTGGGACATCAACAAGTACGAGTGGTCTGATGAAACATGGATGGAGCAGCGGCGCGAGAAAAACCTGTTTGAAGCCCCGCTTTCAATTTATGAGGTCCATCTCGGCTCCTGGAGAAGGGTCCCTGAGGAGGGCCATCGCTGGCTGACTTACAGGGAGATGGCGCATAGCCTCGTGACGTACGCGAAAGAGATGGGCTACACACATATCCAACTGCTTCCGGTGAGCGAGCATCCATTTGACGAGTCATGGGGCTACCAAACCACAGGCTATTATTCGTGCACAAGCCGGTACGGTACACCCGAAGACTTTATGTACTTTGTGGACCAGTGCCATCAGCAGGGGATCGGCGTGCTCATGGATTGGGTTCCTGCCCACTTCCCAAGGGATGCGCATGGCCTTGCCTACTTCGACGGCACGTCCCTCTATGAGCACGAGGACCCGAGGAAAGGGGAGCATCGCGATTGGGGCACCCTGATCTTTAACTACGGCAGGATTGAGGTCGCCAATTTTCTCATTGCGAACGCCTTGTTCTGGCTGGACAAGTATCATATAGACGGGCTCCGTGTTGACGCTGTTGCCTCGATGCTCTACCTGAACTACTCAAGAGAACCGGGCGACTGGAGCCCGAACCAGTTCGGCGGGAACGAAAATCTTGAGGCGGTCGCTTTCATCAAGCGCTTTAACGAAGTGGTCCACGGACTCCACCCAGGTGTGCTGACCGTGGCGGAAGAGTCTACAGCCTGGCCCATGGTGTCGCGCCCCACCTACGTCGGGGGGCTTGGCTTCAGTATGAAATGGAACATGGGCTGGATGCATGACATCCTTGAATACTTCTCAAAAGACTCGGTCTTCAGGAAGTATCATCAGAATAATCTCACCTTTGCGCTGCTGTACGCCTTTACGGAGAACTTTATTCTGCCTCTTTCCCACGATGAGGTAGTTCATGGCAAGCGGTCGTTGGCCGACAAAATGCCCGGGGACCTGTGGCAAAAGTTCGCCAACTTAAGGCTTCTGTACAGCTACATGTACGCGCAGCCCGGCAAAAAACTGCTCTTCATGGGCGGAGAATTTGGCCAGTGGTCCGAGTGGTACTCGCAGACCAGCCTCGACTGGCATCTGCTGGAGCATGAGCCTCATCGGGGGCTGCAGCTGTTCGTGCGAGATCTAAACGAGCTTTATCGGGAGGAGCCGTCCCTGCACGAGGTGGATTTTACGAATGACGGATTTGAATGGGTTGACTTTGGCGATTTTGACAATAGTGTTGTCTCCTTCATCAGGAAAGCAAAGAACAGAGACGACTTCATGCTTTTCGTTTTTAATTTTACGCCGGTCCCGAGAGATGATTACCGTGTCGGTGTGCCAAGATGGGGGTATTACAAAGAGATATTGAACAGCGACGCGGCGATCTATTGGGGGAGCAATGTGGGCAATTATGGCGGGGTACATGCCGAGGATACCTGGTGGCATAAAAGACCGTACTCGATTCGCCTGAGGCTTCCACCGCTTGGGGCGTTAGCGTTTAAGCCGACATAGCCGACTACAAAGTGTTCTATTGGTTTAATTTGTTTCATTAGTTGTGACAGAGAGATTCCGCTATGAACGTCCAGGGCGTTAACTAATCCAACGAACCAAACCAGCAAAACCAATTAAACAAGTCGGCGTAGCCGACATCTTTGACTTTTCGCCTCGGGGTTGCTATTATAGCTAATAGAGGGCGGGTAGCTCAGCGGGAGAGCATCGGCCTTACAAGCCGGGGGTCGCAGGTTCAAAACCTGTCCCGCCTACCATGAAAAGAGCTCAAGAGCGGGGACGTAGTTAAGTTGGTTATAACGCCGGCCTGTCACGCCGGAGGCCGCGAGTTCAAGTCTCGTCGTCCCCGCCATTTTATCCGGTTTTCTTCCCAAGCCACACGCATACCTATATTGTATCACTGAGTTGAAATATGCAGCGTTTGGCCCCGCTTTACCTTCGCTTCAGTTTTTACCTTAACCTGCTGTATACTTTTCCTATTATCCTGGTCCGGTATGGTATCAGTCATAATAACAACATACAACAGACGCCCATACTTGAAGCCTGCGGTTGAATCTGTCTTGGCTCAGGATTACCGACGTATGGAAGTCATCGTCGTTGATGACGGGTCCACAGACGGTTCGGCCGATGAACTGCCCGGGCTCCCGCTCCGCTATGTCTGGAAGGAGAATGGCGGAATCTCCAGTGCCCGCAACCTCGGGATCTCGCTGGCTACGGGTGATCTCATCGCCTTTCTCGACGTGGATGACCTGTGGAAGAAAGATAAGCTCTCCACCCAGATGCGCGTGATGAGAGAACAGTCGAGCCTGATCTCGTATACTGATGAGATTTGGATGCGCAACGGAAAATGGTTTAACCAGGGCCATAGACACCGCAAATATTCCGGCCTTATCTATCAGCACTGCCTTCCCCTCTGTATTATAAGCCCATCGTCGGCCGTGATCAGCAGGCAGATTTTCGATGACGTGGGAAAGTTCGACGAATCAATGCCCGTGTGCGAGGACTATGATATGTGGCTGCGCATCGCCTGTCGCTATCCGGTCCTCTTTGTTGACAAGCAGCTGATCATAAAACAGGGAGGTCACGCCGATCAACTCTCGCGTCATTTTGAGGCGATAGACCGGTTCAGGATTAGAAGCCTTGTAAAGATGGTTTCTCAGGGAGCTCTCACGCCTGACCAGAGAGCGCTTACTCTCAAAGAGTTGCGAAGGAAATGTGCGATTTACGCGCAGGGTGCAAGGAAGCGGGGCCGGCTTGAGGAGGCGGCAGAGTATGCAACGCTCCCGAGCACCCTGGATTTATCCTGCGGAACCACTCAGCAACCGTAGGCAAGAGGGCTCGGGCTTACCGACGGATCACCTCTATTAACTCTCCTGTGCTATCGTGAATCTGGATGGTAAGCGGCATCTGGCCCGGTAACGTGTGTGTCGCGCATCCAAAGCACGGATCATACAACCTGAACGCCATCTCGACGCGGTTCAGTATGCCTTCTGTGACCGTCACACCTTTCTTAATCAGTCCCTGTGCCGCCTGTTTGACGGCGATAGCGATGGGCGCATAGTTGTTGGTGGTGCCGACGATCAAATTCGCCTTTGTGACAATGCCTTTTTCGTCTGTCGTGTAGTGGTGTGTCAGGGTGCCCCGAGGAGCTTCGACGATACCCACGCCTTCGGTCGGCTTTTCTGTCGGAATGGTGCGGACCTTCGGGTTGGTAATCTCGGGATCGGTCGCGAGCTCCAGCAGGCGCTCAGCCGCGTAGAGCAGTTCTATGAGCCGCGCCCAGTGGGTCGCGAGCAGGTTGTGAACCGGTTTCTTTCCGCCAAACGTCTTGTACATTTCGTCGTAAGCTTCCTGCGCCTTCGGGGTTGCCATGCCATCGGCTGCGTTCAGCCGGGATAGGGGTGTTGCCTGATAGACCCCGCTCTCCTTGCCGGGAACCAATCCTTTCCACCCCACTTTCTTGAGATACGGAAATTTCAGGTATGTCCACGGTTCGACCCGCTCGGCCACGACATCAAGGTACTGATCAGGGTTGTACTTCACAAACTCTTTCCCATCCGGATCGACCACACGGATCTTCCCATCATAAAAGTTGACCTTGTTTTTCTCGTCGACCATTCCCATGTAATAGGTCGGCATGGTGAAGACCGGCGACAGGATCATATCGAGGTACGTCTTGTTTTTGAGGACGATGTCCCGGAAGAGCTGGAGGGTGAAGAGAGCGAACTCGATCTCTTCCTTAGCTGTTGCTTCGACTTGCGCGCGCTCTTCTTCAGTAAGCGCTTTGCCGACGCCCCCGGGAAGCCCAAAGGTCGGGTGGACCTTGCGGCCGCCCAACATACCTATGATGTCCATGGCCTTCCCACGGGCCTGGATGACCTTGGTGCCGACTTCCACACCCACCTTGTGGATCACACCGAGGATATTGCGCTCTGCCACAGCTGCATCAGGGCCCATGACAAAGTCAGGCCCGCCCAGGATGTAGAAATGGGTCATATGATCGGCTACGTAAAAGGCAGAATAGAAGAGCTCTCGAAGTTTTTTGGCTGTCGGTGGAGGATCCACGTGGAAAACAGCATCGCAGGCCTTTGTCGAGGCCATGTGATGCGCTTCCGGGCAGACACCGCAGATACGGGGGGTGATATCGGTAAGCTCTTCCACCCGCCGACCTTGTGAGAATTTCTCGAAACCGCGCAATTCGGGGATAACCATGTAGGCGTTGGCCACGTCTCCTTCGTCATTGAGAAAGAGGTCGATGCGTCCGTGACCTTCCAGGCGCGTGACAGGATCAATCGTGATTTTCTTCATACTCTATCTCCTCTATACCTTCGTGAGCCGCGCTCGATGGAGCAACGATGTCGCAAGACCGAAGCGGTAGAAGGTCCCAATGGGGTCGCTGATTTGATTCACGATACGGCGGGCTTCCTCTTCGGTGTCAGCGTCGACCACTGAGGATGCTGCCGACAGGAGCGCCGCGCCCTGGTCAACCACGTGAGGCGGCGCACCATAGCAGCCGCGGCACGGCATATCGACTTTCGTGCAGAGCGCCCCGCAGCCACCTCTCGTCGCGGGCCCCGCACAGATGATGCCCTGGTCAAAGAGACACTGCGTGGTGCTGGGGATGATCTCGTAAATTCTATAAAATTGTTTGATGGCTTTCTCTTTGCGCTCGTGCTTGCACTCGTCGCAGACCGTCTTCTCGTTGGCGCCGACCACGCTCCCCTTCGGCGGCAGGTTGCCTGCCAGGATCGCCTCGATCACGGACCATACCATGGGCGGCTGCGGTGGACATCCGGGGATGAAATAGTCGACGTCTTCTACCTGCGCCAGGGTTTTGACCGTATTATAGAACTTCGGGATCTGAATCTCGCCTTCCGCCATTTTGTTCGTGGTCTGCGGCACAACCTTGTTCGGGTTGTCAGCCGATGGAGATTCAAGGTAAACATAGTCAAAAATAGACTGGCGGTTGTAAAGATTCGCGAGGCCAGGCATACAGCCTTCGCAGGCGCAAGAGCCGAAAGCCACGAGCACCTTCGATTTCTTCCGCATGAGATGAGCCAGGTGTTCGTTTTCGCTGGTGCGGATCGCGCCATTGAAGAGGCAAACGTCGATGTGTTTATCGGGCATTGCCTCGACGTCTTTGTATTTCGTATCAACGGCCACAGGCCAGAAGAGGATGTCTGCCACCTGGTCCACGACCAGCAGTTTCTCACGTAACTCTACCATAGTTATCTCGCAGCCGCCGCAGGAGGCAGCCCAGTAGAGCGCCAGTTTCAGTTTTTCCTTAGCCATGTTAATCCTCCTTGCTCGCCAACTGGGTTTTCCAGCTGAGCGGTCCCAGGCCGCGCACCTGCTCGGTAAAACTCCGTGACAACTCAGCCCATTTGGGCGCTTCCGCCCCGGAAATCCATCCCCAGTGGAACCGTCCCTTGTCAATGCCATACTGAGCGAGAAGGTTTTCCACGAGCGGCATGCGCCGGAACGTCTTGAAGTTGCCGTTCGTATAGTGGCAGTCTCCCGGCGGGTGGCACCCCGAGACAATAACACCGTCCGCCCCTTCGGAAAAGGCCTTAAGGATGAACATGGGTTCAATTCGCCCTGTACACATGACGCGGATGACATCCACATTGGCCGGTTGCTCCATGCGAGCGACACCGGCCGCATCCGCTGCGGTATAGGTACACCAGTTACATAAAAACGCTATGACCCTAGGTTCAAAGGTTGTGTTGCTCATGCTCGCGCTCCTTCAACAGTTTTGGCAGCAGGCTCTCGCAAGAGCCCTTCGATAGTGGCAATGATCTGCTCATCGGAGAAGTGTCGCCCGACGATGGCAGCAGCAGGGCAGGTGGCCACGCACGTACCGCAGCCCTTGCAGAGTGCATCATTCACGCGCGCCACGTTTGCAGCGGTATCAAACGTGATCGCTGTATAGGGGCAGACCGAAAGGCAGGTCTTGCACGCTGAGCAAAGCTTCTCATTCACGTACGCAACGGTCGGGGAGATAGTGACCTCGCCCCTGTTCAAAAGGGCAATCGCCATGGAAGCGGCTGCGCCTGCATGGGCAACCGTGTCGGGCACGTCCCGCGGTCCCTGGGCGCATCCCGCCAGAAAGACCCCATCGGTATTCGTCTCGACTGGTCGCAGCTTCGGATGGGCCTCAGCAAAGAAGCCGTCTGCTGAACGGCTTATGCCGAACAGGGAGGCGACGTTACCCGCATCGGCCTGCGGCTGCAGACCCACAGAAAGAATGACCATGTCAACAGGGATTCTCCGCACAACTCCGACCATGGTGTCTTCGACGCGCAGCACCAGCTTGCCCTCTTCCTCCGGCACGATGCCCCAGTCGGTTACTGGAGCCACACGTCCGCGGATGAAGTGGACGCCTTCACTCAAGACCTTGTCATAAAACTCCTCGTAGCTCTTCCCCGGGGTCCTCATGTCAATGTAAAAGTTGTAGACCTCGGCTCCGGTATGATCTTTGACCATGTGCGCAAGCTTCAGGGAATACATGCAACAGACCCTCGAGCACCAGCGGTTTGTCTTTTCATCTCTGGATCCAACGCAATGGATGATACCCACACTCTTGGGATGGCTCCCGTCGCGCAGTACCACTTCACCTCCGGTAGGACCCGAGGCGCTGGTGAGCCGCTCCACTTCAAGCGCTGTGTACACATTCGGATACTTCCCGTACCCGTAATAGGGAAGACTCGCAGCATCAAAGGTCTCGAACCCGGTGGCCACGATGATGGCTCCTACGTTGACCTCAAGGGTCTCTTCCTTCTGCTCGAAATCGATGGCCTTGCGATCGCATGCCTCCGCGCAGGTCTTCTTGCATTTGCCCGTCTTAAACTGGATACACCGCTCCGGGTCGATCAGGACGACCTGGGGAGTCGCCTGCGGGAACGGGAGATAGACAGGTTTGCGCTTGCCCAAGCCCATGTTGAACTCATCGGGAAACTTCGCCTCCTTGTACGTGCAGGCCTCTATGCACTGGAGACAGCCCACGCACAACTCCTCTTTTACGTAACGTGGCTTTTTCCTGATGGTCACCTTGTAGTTGCCCACGTACCCCGAGACGTTTGTCACGTCGCTATTCGTCAAAAGCTTTATATTGGGATGCCGACCGGCATCCATCATCTTTGGCCCGAGAATTCAGGTGCTGCAGTCAAGGGTGGGAAAGGTCTTGTCCAATTGTGCCATGTGGCCGCCGATGGAGGGCTGCCGTTCCACCAGGTATACCTGATAGCCTGCGTCGGCAGTTGTCAGGGCGGCCTGAATTCCGGCGATGCCGCCTCCCACCACGAGCGCCGCCTTCGTCACTGGCTCTGTGCGGGAGAAGAGTTCTTCTTGCAGGAGCGCGCGCGCTACTGCGGCCCGGATCAACCGTTTTGCTTTCGCAGTTGCCTGCTCTTTATCCCTGATCACCCAGGAGACATGCTCCCGGATATTCACCATGGCAAAGTAGAAGGGGTTCAAGCCCGCTTTTGCCACGGCGTTCTGAAAGGTGGTTTCATGCATGCGAGGCGAACAGGAGGCCACCACAACCCTCTCTAGTTTTTGATCGCGGATGTCTTGCTGGATCAACTGCTGGCCAGGTTCCGAACATATATATTTGTATTCTTTAGCAACAACCACACCGGGCAGGTCTGTAGCATACTCCGCGACTGCTTTGACATCAATCGTACCGGCGATGTTCGTCCCGCAATCACATACATAAACCCCAACCCTTGGAACACCGTTTTGTCCGCTCTCAACCATGGCTCTATTAACCTCCTACGCTTATCTTAGACAGCTCAGGTGACACAAAAAGTCGTTCTATGCCAAGCTGCTTCTCAGAAATACCGAATGAAAAGCCGACCAGCTGAGTGAAATAGGCCACAGGCATCTTCACGTCCTCACCGAACGCACCCTTCATGTCAGCCTGGAAGCACTCCAGATCGAATTGGCAGAGAGGACACGTGGTAATCAACATGTCGGCTCCTCGTTTCCTTGCTTCTTTCAGCAGGAGCTGACCAAGCCGCAAGCCGACCTCGCGGATCGTTCCGGTCAAGGCTCCACCGCAACACCGCGTTTTTAAGGGCCAGTCAACGGGGGTTGCGCCGAGTGCCTCGACGAGACGATCCATGGTCGTGGGATTCCATTGGGAATCAAATGTTGCGAAAGGACGAACGATCTGGCAGCCGTAATAACAGGCTACTTTGAGTCCCTTCAGCGGCCGCTTGACCGCGCTCGAGACCTTGTCCAGCCCCACATCGTTGACAAGCACGTCCAGCGGATGGCGGACCACGAGCCTGCCATCATACCGAAGATTTGCCGCTTGAAGCCCTGTGTCGACCACTCTTTTGATCTCAGGGAACTGCTGCAGGTAGTTCTGCGTTTTCAAGGATAAACAGTAGCATGCGGAACAGGGTGTAACCAGATGAGGGACTGCGTTATTGCCCCCCTGTTTCTCTGCCAGAGCAAGGTTCCGCGCGGAGAGGGCAAACGCTTTCACTTCGTTGATGGCCATGTAAGCTGTCGCGCCGCAACAGTTCCAATCCTTGAGCTCTTCTAAGGGAGTCCCGAGCGTCGAGAACACAGCGAGGAGCGACTCCTCATAGGGCTTACCTGTGCTCTTCAAAGAACAACCTGGGAAATAGAGATACTTCATGACCGTACCTCCTTCTGGGCCCTATCAATAGCGTCCAAGAGTGCCTTGATGTCGCCCCTATGCTCCACGTGCTCCTGCTTGAGAGAAAACCTTCCGGTGCGCAGGAGCCCCAAACCCACTCGTGCATACTTCATCAGGCTGAAGGGGTTCGTCCTCATGGAGAGGTTCATCATGAGGCGTCCCTCGCTGTTTCTGCCCGATCTGGCGACATTCTTGTAAAACTCCTCAGCCAGAATGGGGACCGGGAAACGTTTCGGGTAGACATGTTTCGCAATAGCTCTCTGCTTGAGTGCATACATGACATCGGTTATCCTGATCTCCTTGGGACAGTTCACGGTACAGGCATAGCATGAAGCGCAGAGCCATATCGTGAAGCTGCCGAGCGCCTCCTCCTCAAATCCCTCCCGTATCATGGCAATAATCTTTCGCGGCGTGAAATCCATGTGGTGACTCACAGGACAGGTGCTGCTGCACGTGCCGCACTGGATACAGGTCCAGAATTTCTCTCCGTGTGCCAGATGTGCCACGTCATCACCGAACTTCGGATTCAGTTCCGTCTGAAACTTGATCCACTGCCGTACCTTGTAAACAAGAGGCGTCTCGCCCTGATCGATGTGTCTTGCGCGGTCACTCTTTTCATAGGATGCTGCATCATGACTCATAGGCTGATTCCTCCTTCCTCGTCTGTCTGCTTAATGCAATTGTCTAATCATTGAACGACTCTGTCAAGCTATTTCTGCATCTCGCAACGTACAGGCCCGTATGTTATGATGAACATGCCAGATCACAACGGCAGGACCACCTTTGTCATGTCATCGTCCGTAGCCTCTATGGTGAAGCCCAGTTTTCTGCACACCGCGAGCATTTTCTCGTTTTCCGTCAGTACCTCGCCGTAAATGTTCTCCAGTCCCTTCTCTTCCGCGATCCCGATAAGCACATCCACGAGTTTGTAACCAAGCCCTTTGCCGTGGTAAGCGTCATGGACAAGCACTGCAAACTCTCCGGATTTGAATTCTCTGTCGATGATCAGCCTTCCGATGCCGATCAGCTTTCTTTTTTCGTTCTCCCTCACCTCCGCTACAATAGCGATTTCCTTCTCGTAGTCAATATTACAGTAACGGATGAGCATTTCATGGGATATGTCCTTGATGACCGTAAAAAACCGCCCCCGCATGGATGCGTCAGAGAGGGACGTAAGCAATTCGTGTTCCAGCGGTTCATCCTCCGGCCTGATTGGTCGCAACAATACATCTTTGCCATCAGGGAACAGCCAGTGGCTTACGTATCTGGTAGGGTAAGGCGTGATAACGAGATGCGGGTACTGAATCGTTGAGTCAAGATCATTTTTTTCAAGGACTATCCTTGCATTGACTGCGTAGGGCTTACCATCCGCTATGGCGATGGGATTGATGTCCATTTCGGCTATCTCAGGAAAGTCGACGATAAGGTTGGAAAAGCTGACGATAATCTGTTCAAGCTCGCGAAGGTCGGCTGGTTTTTTTGCCCGGAAACCACGGAGAACCTTGTAGACCCCTGTTTCCTCCATCATGAGTCTGGCGAGCGTCTGGTTGAGAGGGGGAAGCCCTATGGAAAAATCTTTCACGAGTTCCGTGCCCTTTCCCCCCATCCCGAAGAGGATTATAGAACCGAAGTCCTTGTCCTTTTTTGCTCCCAGGATCAGCTCGTAATCAATACCCTCTATCATCTTCTCAGCAGTTATGCCGGTAATCGATACTTCCGGTGCGTTAACCCTGACCCTCTCCAGTAACTTCTCGTACTCCGATCTCAGCTTGCCCTCTGAATAGACCTCGGCCATTCCCCCGACGTCGCTTCTGTGTACTATATCAGGAGATACAACCTTGAGAACCACCGGATACCCGATACGCTCTGCCCAGACGGCTGCTGACTCCACACTGGTGGCAAGGAAAGGGGCAGTGCTGCGGATCCCGTAATTTTTCAGGAAATCTTTTGACTCCTCTTCAGTAAGTACGCTTCTTCCTTCCCTGAGCGTCTTCCTGATAAAGACCTTGAGGTGATTTTTGGGGGGTGCCTGATCCACAGGCAGTTCAGCAGGCGTCTCGTAAAGGAGCTCCAGGTTCCTCTTGTACCTGTACATATAAAGATACGTCTTAATTGCTTCTTCCGGAGTTTCGTAACTGGGTATATTGTTCTCCTTAAGGATCTCTCTGCCCTCTTGAATATGTTTTGTCCCCATCCATGTGGTGATCAGGGGTTTGTATGCTTTTTTTGCAATGCCAGCAATGGCCGCGGCAAGTTCTGCGGCGTTTGCGGCGTTGTCAAAAACCTTCTTGGCAATATAGATAACGAGGATTCCATCTACTTCGGGATCATTTAAACAGACATTAACGGCCTTCCTGTAACGTTCAATATCCGCATCGCCGAAGAGATCTACAGGGTTGCTCTTGCTCCAGTGCGAAGGCAGGAAACTACTCAATTCATCCACACTTTGTTTGGCAAGCTTTGCGAGTTTTCCCCCGAGTCCGATGAGCACGTCCGTCGCGATCACTCCTGGACCACCTGCGTTCGTTATGATCGCCAGCCTCGGTCCTCCCGGCAGATTCGCTGAGTGAAGAACTTCTGCGGCGTTGAGCAGGTCGGAAACTTCCTTGACCCGTACAACCCCGGCTCGCCTGAATGCCACGTCATATGCGGCGTCATCACCGGCCATGGAGCCGGTGTGAGACAAAGAAGCCCGTGCACTTTCCTTAGATTGGCCGGGTTTCATGACAACGATGGGCTTATTGCGGGCAAAACCACGCGCTGCATTGACAAATTTTCGGCCGCTGCCCACCGCTTCCATATAAATCATGATGCTGCGCGTTTGAGGATCTTCGCCGAGAAAATCAATGAGATCGCCAAAGCCAATATCGATCATGGAACCAAGGGAGACGAACATGCTGAAACCGACATGAGCCGTGGTTGCCCAGTCAAGTACTACGCTGCCCACTGAGGCGCTTTGGGAGATGAGCGCAATATTGCCCTGCTCCGGTTGTAATTCGAAGCGAGAGGTGTTGAGCCCTATGCCAGGCCTTATGATACCCGCAGAGTTGGGCCCTAGGATTCTCGTCCCGTAATGTTTTCTGATTTCCCTGATCTCCTCTTCAAGCCTCTTGCCTTCTTCACCTACCTCTTTAAAGCCGCCGGAGACAATCACAATCCCCTCCACTCCGGTCTTGCCGCATGCCTCGACAATTGCAGGCACGGTCGCCGCAGGGGTTGCTACAATTGCAAGGTCAACTTTCTCGGGGATGCTGGCGATATCAGGAAAAGAGCTCTGATGGACCAGGTTGTTGGCCCCGGGGCCCACAAGGAATGTCTTGCGCCTGCTGGAGAGGCCGAGATTGGCGAGAAGTGTTGCTTCAAGGGCTCCCTGCGCGTCGGTTGGGCCGAAGAGTGCAACAGTCTTGGGGTCAAACATCTTCCTGATATCGCCCATCTGTTTTTCTTTAACCCCTCCTGTCTTTTCCCGCATGGCTATGCTTTGCCGGGCGGGCTACACCTTTCGCGCGTTGAGCCCCTGCTTTCGGGTCTATACCAGTTCCGCTTGCCTTGCTTCTTTCTCCACCCATATCGAGTGTTCGACAAGGCCAAAGGCATTGAGTGTTTCACTTATGCTCAAACCGGTCCTGCTCCCTTGGCGGTAAGGGGCATGGGTATCCCAAACGAGACTGAGAGCCAAGTCGTTGCGAAACGATGCGCTGTTATATACGTGGATCTGAACGAGGCCTGGCTCTTTTGTTACATTGCTCACCGAATAACGAAGCAAACCGAGGGCGGCTTCACTCTGACCCTCCGTCGTTCTTAACCGTATCATTTCCATCCAGACCATAGGACATCCCCGGGTAACTTTTCTCAAAGGACAGGAAGCATAAACCGTGCCAGTTTTGTTGGCCTTGCGCACCGTAATTTCAGTATGCTTGGCACCGGATACCATTAAATGTGGCAGAAAAAACTGTCATAATTGCAAGAAAAGGTATAAACTATCATATGTCACAGTCACTAAGAAGCACCGGGAGAAGTCATGGACGAGAATAATTTTTTTCGGGAATTTACGCTGCGGATGTGCGGCAGTTTCGATTTGCGAGAGGCGTTGTGGCGTTGTTTTCTTTACGTCCGTTCGGCATTACCTGCGGATGAGCTGATGCTTACCGTTTTTGATTTGGCTTTTGGCTCGCTGGAGGTCGTAACAACGGCCGACGAGGGCGGGGGGGTTGCCAGAGGAGACAAAATCACTATGGACCTCGACATGCGCAAGCAGCTTGAACACGTTGAGCACTATCCCCGAGTGAGAATATGCAACGACGTCTCGCAGGATCCGATAATCGAAAAGATTGCGATTCAGTATAGGTGGCCCGACTCTTCAGTCGTAGTCGGACGGCTTATTATTCAGCATGATTTTGTTGGCTCGCTCATTGTCAGAGCAACCGGGAAAGACAGATATAGCGAAGAGCATGCGAAGCTCTGGTCACTCGTCAACGAGCCGGCCGCGATCGCACTGGCTAACAGCAGACAGTATTATGAACTGCTGAAATTGAAGGACCTGCTTGCTGACGAAAACCGGTATTTGCAGAACGAATTGCGGAGAGGTTGGGGAGAGAAGATCGTGGGGGCAGACTTTGGCCTGAGAGAAGTGATCGAGCAGGTGGTGAAGGTGGCTCCCCTGACCAGCCCCGTTCTGTTGATGGGCGAGACAGGGACGGGTAAGGAGATCATTGCCAACGCCATTCATAATCTTTCACCGAGAAATAACGGCCCCTTGATCACGGTAAACTGCGGCGCGATTCCTGAGTCGCTCATCGACAGTGAACTTTTTGGTCACGAAAAGGGTGCTTTCACAGGAGCGCTCACGGAGAGGAGAGGCCGGTTTGAGCGGGCCGACAAGGGCACGATCTTTCTCGACGAGGTGGGCGAGCTGCCACCTCAGGCCCAAGTCAGGCTCCTGCGTGTTCTTCAGGAAAAAGAGATCGAACGGGTGGGTAGTACCCATCCCATCAAGGTAGACATACGGATTATCTCGGCTACGCACAGGAATCTGGAGAAGCTCGTTGCAGCCGGAACCTTCAGGGATGATCTCTACTATCGTCTTGGGGTGTTTCCCATTAACATTCCGCCGCTGAGGGAGCGAAAGGCGGACATCCCTGCGTTGGTTGAGCATTTTATCGAGAAAAAGGCGCGAGAGATGGGCCTCCACTCTGTACCCACCCTGGTTCCCGGGGCCATCGATCATCTTATGAGATATGACTGGCCGGGCAACGTGCGTGAGGTAGCAAATGTGATTGAGAGGGCGCTCATTCAATCCAACGGCAAGCCCCTTGTCTTCACGGATTTGATGGTTCCCCCCGCGGCCGCAGCCCCAGCTTCCGCAGCAATTCAGGGGTTGGCCAGTCTCAGGCTTGAGGAGATGGAAACGCTCCATATCAGGCGGATGCTCGAGGTGACTCATGGAAGAATAGAGGGAAAGAATGGAGCGGCCGCGCTTCTCGGAATCAACCCCAGTACGCTGAGGGCGAGGATGCGAAAGCTGCACATCCCCTTCGGCCGAAAAAGGAGCCACTAAGATCATATCTGTGTGCTTTGCTGTCTAACCAGCTCTTTGGTTTTATTAGCTAGATGGGCGAGCTAGAGGCTGCGGGCCGATCGTATCGGGTAAGGCATTGAGGCTGTATACAAACCGGTTGAAAGGGCTCGGGCCATCTATTACCATCTGCTAGATATGACAGTTTCCTGCCTCAGCTTGCAAATATGGCAGTCTATTGCTGTCATATTTTGCAGTGTGAACCTATCACGCCTGTAATATATTGATATTACAACGGTAATTGTGCGGGCATGCTTTATGCTTTATCGAACGAGCGGGACCAAGCTCAAAGTACGTTTCGGGGCAGAAAACCGGAGGGCAAGGAAAATCCGGCAGCCTGGTATTGCCAAAGATAGCAGCGGGCAAAAAGAATGAAGGCGGATAGGCGATTAAGAGATCGGCATAACGCCAGGTTTCAACTTTGGGCATGCAGATGATAGTACCTCTGCGAATTTGCTTTTTAAAGCTATTCCGGATTGTTGGCAACTTTGTGAAAAATATCTCGACCTTGTGAACTTGAGAAATTTGACTTGACAAAATTACAGATTACTTTAGTATTATGGAGCCTACCGAGAAAAACATACACAACATACCATAAATGAAGGAGGAGAGTATGCCGTACGATGCGACAAAGATGGCGGATTGGCAGATTTCCGAAGCAGCGGAAGAGAAGATGAAATCGGTCTGGCAGCTGGGCGATGAAATGGGTCTTAAGAAGGATGAAGTCATGGGGTACGGCCGGATAGGGCGAGTTGACTTTATGAAGATCATCAACCGCTTGAAAGACAAGAAGGATGGTAAGTATATCGAGGTTACCGCCATCACCCCGACCCCTCTCGGCGAAGGAAAGACGACGGTATCGATGGGTCTGGTTGAAGGCCTCGGAAAGAGGGGGAAAAACGTCTGTGGTGCGATTCGGCAGCCTTCAGGTGGCCCCACCATGAATATAAAAGGCAGCGCTGCCGGAGGCGGAAATGCGCAAGCAATCCCGCTGACTGAGTTCTCTTTGGGTTTGACTGGGGACATAAACAACATCATGAATGCACACAACCTGGCGATGGTGGCGCTCACGGCCCGCATGCAGCATG
>Ga0209039_10000724_pt1 | contig 31836 bp, 26 predicted proteins | sample BogFormECP12_OM1_FD_188238 | JGI IMG/M metagenome (GOLD analysis project Ga0209039, IMG submission 188238) | Bog forest soil microbial communities from Calvert Island, British Columbia, Canada - ECP12_OM1 (SPAdes) (version 2) | ecosystem: Environmental > Aquatic > Freshwater > Wetlands > Bog ... | reverse complement strand
GATATTTAACATTGCTTCCACGCCTCAGTGACTCTCGCTTGAGGCCTCCGTGGGAGGCCGGGCGCCGCCCGGCCCTACGAGCCCGGTGCCTTGGACTTGGCTGCCTCGTTTGTCCCGCCGGGAATGCCGCGTTCCAGGATCAAGTCCATGGCGCGCTCGATTGGAATGTGAGCGACGCCCCCATCCTGGTCGATCCAGCCGTAACTGCCAAGCTGTTTGTCCTCGTCGCCGACTACCTTGCTGATGTCCTCGGTCTCGGAGACTTGCAAGCGAGGCTCGGGCGGAAGCCGACGCCCGCTAGCGAGCGGCGAAGGCGGTGGCCCTGTCGGCGGCTGATGCGCGTTCAGATAGTCAAAGGTAGCCCACATGGCCAAACATGCAGCCACGATGATCGCCGCCAGCCCCACGCCGAACATGAGCACCTTCCTCGTGTCCGCGTCCGTCCGCTCGTGTCCGGGCCCGGCGTGTTCGCCTTGCGCCGGAGTCGGCCCCTGTATTGGAACCTTCTCGCTCACAGTTTTTAGGCCTCCGATATCTCAATCGAGAAAATTGACGATTGAAAACAGCCTTCAGCTTTCAGCGCTCAGCTCTCAGCACGAAAGTCCGGTTCTTGCTGATAGCTGATGGCTGATAGCTGCTTCCTTTTTCCAATCGTAATCGTCAATGTCCATGCTCCGCCGGCTGCGCCATCATTGCCGCCAAGTTCGGATCACCTATCGGCAGCAGCGGCCTGCCCTTGAGCTGCCACATGAAAACCGCCACCCACAGGCCGCCGATACCAACGGGGGCGAGTACGTCCATGAAGCTGGGCGCGAAAGTGCTCCCGGCGCCGGTAGCGGAAACTCTCTTGGCGAATCCTGGCGCTACCATCCAATAGATCGCCGCCCAGCGGACGACGATCAAAGCGACGGCCACACGTGCCAGTCTGATCATATCGCGCTTGCGGCCGCGCGAAAGCAGCAACAGGAAGGGCAGCGCAAAGTGAAAAACGACCACAAACAGGGCCAGGTATTGCCAGCCTCCGGTCATGCGCCGCAAGTACCAGGGGATTTCTTCCGTCAGGTTCCCCGACCACATGATGAGGAACTGCGAGAACGAGACGTAAGCCCACAAGATCACGAAGGTCAGCAGCAACTTGCCCAGGTCGTGGAAGTGCGACGGCCGAACCACATCGGAGAGAGGCTTGTGCTGGGCCAACAACATCAGCAGCGCAATCACGAAGCACAGCGTCAGGAGCACCTGGCCGACCATGAAGATCAAGCCGTAGATGGTGGAAAACCAGTGTGGCTCAAGCGACATCACCCAGTCGATGGACGCGAAGGTGATGGTGAAGCCGTAGAGGATGAGGCCCGGTCCGCTCAGGGCTTCGAAACGCCGCTTGATCCTCGGCTCGTGCGTCGCGTCCTGCTCCCACGACCACTGGTTGAGGAAATAGACCAGGGTGAACCACGCGACAAAGTAAAAGACGACGCGGGCCACGAAAAACGGCGGGTTCAGATAGGCGCTCTTGTGCTGAAGGAGGGGATCGAGGCTGACCAGTTTGGGGTCGGCCCAAATGTAAAACTGCTTCAGCCGGAATAGGACTGGAATCATCAACACCGCCATTAGCGGGATGGTTCTTGTGGCGGCCTCGAGGATGCGGCGGATCATCAGTCCCCACTGGCCGCCCGTCAGGTGTTGAAGCATCAGCAGGGCGATGGAGCCCAGCGCCACCTCCATCCAGAAGATGCAGGCGAGGAAGTAGGAGCGGAAGAACTGATCGGGATTAAGGAAGCCCCAGACGACGCACAGGCCCAGCGCCACCGCGCCCACAAGCAGCGAGCGCTGCTGGATGCGATCGAGAACGGGGCCAACTGTTTCGGTGGTGCTCATTGAGTTTGATTTCCTTCGAGCATCTGCCGATCCTTTTCCGGAAGGTCCGCGAACGTCGCCTGCTGGCTCAATTGCAGGGCGCGAACGTAAGCGATAATCCGCCAGCGATCTTCGACCGGAACGCGCGACGCGTAGCTATACATGGCGCCGTAGCCGTTGGTGATGACGTCGAAAAAGTGACCCAGCGGCGCGTTGCGCAGCCGGTCGATGTGGTAGGAAGGCGGGCGCCGCAAGCCGCGCATCACAATCATCCCGTTGCCGTCTCCCAGGCGGCCGTGGCAGGGCGAACAGTAAATGTCGAAGCGCTCCCGGCCCCGTTCCAGATCCTGGTGCGTGATCGGAAACGGAAATGTAGTAGCAGGCTGGCCGTTGACTTTGCCCTCGTAGAGGTGCTCGTCGGTGCGCAGTTCGCCGCGCGCCACCGTGCCTGGGACCAGCGGCCGCGCCGAGCGTCCATCGCCGAAGAACGTGCTGGCCCCGAGAGGATTATGGCGGGGCTGGACGTGCATATCCGTGCGGCAGCCGGCCAGAAAGAGAGCGCCGAGAAGAACCAATGTGCTGTAACACTTAATTCTCAGAACCCCCTCACCCCCGGCCCCTCTCCCCCAAAGGGGAGAGGGGGGAGTGAACACAAAGTATTTACGTGAATCCTTTTCTCCCCTCGCCCCTTTGGGGGAGAGGGGCCGGGGGTGAGGGGGTGTCAAGAGTTGGATGTCACAGGACACTAGCCCGGTCTTGAATTGACGATTGATCCCGCCTGGCGGGAACGATTGACGATTTGAAGACACTCCAACCCACCCGCCTTTTGCAATCGGCAATCGACAATCGGCAATCGGCAATCGCAGGTCAGCGTTCAACTTCAAACACTCCCGTTTGTCCCCCGAGGCCTTGCAGGAATTCTTTCGTAGCCCTGAGGTCGAACTTCTTGTCGCGGGCCTCGATCGAGAGGAAGAACCTGTCGGTGGAAGCCATCTCGAAGCGCGGCACGTTGAACACCGGGTGATACGGCGTGGGGAGGCCGTTCATCGCCAGCATCCCGAACACCGCGGAAAGCGCCGCGCACAGAATGGTCAACTCGAACGTGATGATAATGAAGGCGGGCCAACTATTGTAGGGGCGCCCGCCGATATTCAACGGATAGTGGATGACGTTGGCAAACCACTGCATGAAAAAGCCACCCGAGCCACCGACGATGCCACCGATCAAGACCACCAGCGGGAGCAGGTTGCGCCGAAAACCGATGGCCTCGGCCAGCCCCTCGATGGGAAACGGCGAGTAAGCGTCCATGCGGCGATAGCCCTCGGCGTGGGCGCGCTCGGCCGCGTCCATCAGTTGATCCGGCGTGCTGAATTCGGCCATCAGGCCGTAAAGAGGCTGTTTCGTCATCTCAAGAGCTCTCAGCGTTTACAGGCAGCGAAGCATTAAACACAGAGGAACGGAGACGCAGAGAAGCGCGCATTGCCACTTTTACCCTTTACCCTTCACCCTTTATCCTTCACCCTTACAACTCCTCCTCTGCTTCCGTTTTAGCGACCAAGCCCCGCATCTCGAAGATCGAGATGGCGGGCAGGAAGCGGATGAACAGGAACAGCAATGCGGCGAATAATCCCATCGATCCAATCAGTGTTGCCCAGTCCCACTTCGTCCCGGCGTACATCCCCCAGGACGAGGGCATGAAGTCGCGGTGCAAACTCAGCACCACGATCACATAGCGCTCCAGCCACATACCCACATTGATCACCAGCGCAATGAGAAACAGCACGGGTACGTTGCGCCGGATGCGTCTCGACCACAGGAGCTGTGGGATCAATATGTTACACGCAATCAGAGACCAGTACGTCGCGGCGTAGGGTCCCGTCATGCGGTTCACCACCATGAACTGGTCGTACTGGTTGCCGCCGTACCAGGCCACAAACGTCTCCATCATGTAGCCGTAGGCGACAATCAGCCCAGTGGCCAGCATCACCTTGGCCATATTGTTGAGGTGACGCAGAGTAATGAAATCTTCCAGTCCATAAGCGTAGCGTAGCGGAATAGCCAGGGTCATCACCATGGCGAATCCGGAATAGATGGCGCCCGCCACGAAATAGGGGGGAAAGATTGTGGTGTGCCAGCCCGGTACGATCCCCGCCGCGAAGTCGAAGCTGACCACGGTGTGGACCGAAACTACCAGGGGAGTCGCCAAGCCCGCCAGCAGCAGGTAGGCGGTCTCGTAGCGGTGCCAGTGCCTCGCCGAGCCGCGCCACCCCATGGCCAGCACGCCGTAGACCTTCTTGGACAAGATGTTCTTGGCGCGGTCGCGCAGAGTGGCGAGGTCCGGGATCAGGCCCACGAACCAGAACATGGTGGAGACGGTGGCGTAGGTGGAAACCGCGAACACGTCCCACACCAGAGGGCTGCGAAACTGCGGCCACAGCTTCATGGTGTCGGGGTAGGGAAACAGCCAGTAGGCCAGCCAAGGCCTGCCCAGGTGGAGCACCGGGAACAGGCCGGCGCAAGCCACCGCGAACAGGGTCATGGCTTCGGCGAAGCGGTTGATGGAAGTGCGCCACTCCTGCCGCAACAGTAAAAGGATGGCGGAGATCAGCGTTCCGGCGTGGCCGATTCCGATCCACCACACGAAGTTGACGATGGCGAAGCCCCACCCCACCGGGATCTTCACGCCCCAGATCCCCACCCCGACGGAAAACAGGTAGGTGACTGCGTAGAGCAGCACCATCACCAGCAGAAAGGCGATACTGAAGCCCACCCACCACCATCGCGGCGTGCCCTTGGTGAGCACGATGGACCCGATCTTGTCGCTGACCGTCGTGTAGGTATAGCCCGGCCCGATGAGCGGCGCACCCTGTCCCACAGGGCCCGAATTGCCCGGATTGGTTACGTCAGCACCCATATTCAGTCGGGCTCGATCTCGGGGTTGGGGTTCCGCAGCCGCGCCAGGTACGTGGTGCGCGGCCGGGTATTCAATTCCGTCAGCAAGCTGTAATGCCTCGAATCCTGCTTCAGCTTGGCCACTTGGCTGTTCGGGTCGTTGATATTGCCGAAGACGATGGCCTCGGTGGGACACGATTGCGCGCACGCCGGAGTGATCTCGCCGTCCTGAATCGTTCGCTCGGCGATTTCGGCCGGAATCTTGACGGCGTTGATACGCTGAATGCAATAAGTACACTTTTCCATCACGCCCCGGCTGCGCACCGTGACGTTGGGGTTGTTCAGTAGTTTCAGGCTGGGCGTTTGGTAATCGGAGAACTGGAAGAAGTTGAACCGCCGCACCTTGTAGGGGCAGTTGTTGGAGCAATACCGCGTGCCCACGCAGCGGTTATACACCATCTGGTTGATGCCTTCCTGGCTGTGCGACGTGGCGGCCACGGGACAGACCACCTCGCAAGGGGCATTCTCGCACTGCATGCATGGAACCGGCTCGTGGTAGGCCTCGGGAGCGTCCATATCGCCCCGGTAGTAACGGTCGACACGGATCCAGTGCATCTCGCGTCCGCGCGCGACTTCTTCCTTTCCCACCACCGGGATATTGTTCTCGCTCTGGCAGGCAACCACGCAGGCGCCACAGCCCGTGCAACTGTTCAGGTCGATGGTCATGCCCCAGGAGAGGCCTTCGTACTTGAAGCCCGGATACAGCGAGAGGTCAGGCGGGACCTCCTCGCCCTTGGCGAATTCAGGATTCTTTCTGAAGTCGCCGAGCGTCCCCACTCGCAGGAGTTCGCGCGGTTCCTCGGCGTGGCTCTCCTCGTCCGCCTTCTTTCCGTTGACGTCGATGAGGTGGTGCTCCTGCGTGGATGCCAGCGGGTACTTCTCACCCAGCGTGCGGACGGTGAGGCCGTCGCCGGACCACAGCGCGTCCGACGTGCGCAGCGGGTAGGCATTGAATCCCACCCCGTTGCCGACGCGGCCGGCGCGCCATCGGCCGTAGCCGAGGTGGACGGCAATGGAATCGTCGGCCTGGCCCGGCATGATCCAAACCGGCGCCGCTACCTTGCGGCCGAGGTAACTCAATTCCACCAGTTCGGCTGTCGGCGTCACACTCGGCGCGTCGTCGAAATCGATCTGGAGCTTCTTCGCCGTCGCCGGGCTGATCAGGGCGGCGTTATCCCAGGTGAGCCGGGTAAGCGGCTTGGGAAGTTCTTGCAGCCAGCCGCTGTTGGCGTAGCGCCCGTCGCCGATCGCGGGGTCAACGCGAAAGACGATCTCCACCGAGCCCGCCTCAAATGTTCTCACTATGGTTTCCAATGACCGAGCCCCGACTCCCGACGCGAGCTTCACCGTCTTGGGCGCAAACGCCGTACCCGCCATCACGCCATCGTGCAGCGTCTTCTGCCACAAGTCCTCGAAGGCCTGGTCTTCCGCCGGCGCGGCTTTCGCGGCTGCCGCCGGCGCTTGACCCCGCGGGGCGGGGCCCGCGCTTTTACCCAGCTTGGCCTTCCAAAAGTCGTGCACGATATCGTGACTGGTACGGTTGGGCTGACCGGAGAGCACGGCGAGCAGTTCGTGCGCCGTCTTGCCGTCGTAGAGGGGCGCGATCAGGGGCTGAACAATCGAGACCGTGCCGTCGTGGGCGCGAGCGTCGCTCCAGGACTCCAGGAAATGCGCGGCGGGAATGTGCCAGTGGCAGAGTTCGGAAGTTTCGTCCTCGTAGAGCCCCAGGTGGATGGCGAGCTTCACCCTGCGGATGGCCTGCGCAAAGTCGAAGTCGGCGGGCGCGCTATAAACCGGGTTGGCGCCGATCACCACCAGCGTATCCACCTCTCCGGCCTTCAAGTCGGCCACCAGTTCGCCCAGCGATTGCGTTTGGTCGATCGGATTCGCCTCCACCGGCTCGGTGTAGACCACGGTCTTGCCGACGTTTTCCAAAGCCGCATTCATCGCGTGCGCCAGCGCATGGACGGCGGGCGGCTGCTCGTCGCCGGCGATCACAATCGATCGCCCGCGATGCTGCTGGAGGTCCTTCGCCAGCGTGGGAACCCACTTGGCGGCAGCGGGCGAGGTCGGGGGAGGGCCAATCAGGATATCGAGGCTAGCCGCCACGACGCGGGCAAAGTCTTCCACCTCACTCGCGCGCAGGCGCAGCCGATGGTCGGCCATGGAACCGGTGTTCGAGGGTGTCGGCTCCACCACGTAAAGTCGGTTCAGGTCGCGCGTGGCCAGCAGCGCTCGGCGTCGCTGGGCAAAGTCGTGCGCGTAGCGCACCGAGGCCGGGCCGGTGCAGAGGAAATCCGCATCGAGCGCCAGGATCACGTCGGCCTGGTCGAAGTGATACTGCGTCTCGACGTATTCGCCGAAGGCCAGCTTCGCCCCGGCGCGCGCGTTGTCGCGGTTCGCCGGCTCGTACTGGTGCCACTTCGCCTGCGGAAATTGCGCCAGCAGGCCGTTGATCTGGTCGGCCAGGGTTGGCGAGCCGACGGTTTCCGTAAGCAGCCGCAGACCGGCGCCCTTCTTGGTTTGCTGCTCGGCGCGCGCGAGCTGGACCGCGGCCAGGACGCCCACCCAACTGTCCACTTCGCCCAGGTGGGTGATGGCCTGCGAGCGGTCCGGATCGTAGAGGCCGAGCGTCGAAGCCTGAGCGATGCCGTCGCTCGCCCCTAGGCTGGCCGGATGCAGCGCGTTGCCTTCCGCCTTGGTCGGCCGGCCCATATGGCTCTCGACGATCAGGCCCAGGCCGTAGGCGCCGCGCGGCATGGTGGTGGCGAAGTAAAGCGGTTTGCCGGGAACAATCTCCTCCGGCTGCTTGACGTAGGGGACAATGGTCTCGGTGGGCATGCGCACGCAGGCCGAGAGGCCCGCGAGTCCCAGCGAAGCGCCCGCCAGCTTCAGCCAGTCGCGGCGGTTGATGCCCATTTGGCCCGGTTGGCCCGATTGTAACGGGCCGGCTTGGCGCGGAAACTCGTTGTGCAGCAACTCTTCGAAGCCCTCGCTGTCGGCTAACTCTTCCAGGCTGCGCCAATACTGCTTGCCGCGCGCGCCCTCAAGCCGCTGCCGTAGCGTTGCCGCGTCGAGTTTCTTCTCGGTCGCCATTTCTAGTTTTCAGTTCGCAGTTCTCAGTTTTCAGTCCTCAGTTCTCGGTTTTCGGTCGTCATTTGTCGGTAGTCAGCTAACTGAGAGCTGCTTACTGAGGATCGAGAGCTGAAAACTGATGACTGAAAACTGAAAACTTCTTCACCGGTGGCACGTGTAGCAATCGGTCAGCTTCTTGATCTTGTACTCGGCCACCAGCTTGCGGCCCAGCGCGAGTTGGTCAGTTTCGCCAAGCACCGGGTGCTCGGAGCCAGGCGGCTGGTAGTTCATCTGGAACACGGCTTGGCGCGGCCGTACGAAGCGCTCCGGAGCGTTGTGGCAATCGAGGCACCACCGCATGTAGAGCGTGTTCTCGCGCCAGGTGAGCGGCATCTGGTCCACGCGACCGTGGCAGGTGGCGCAGCCGATCCCTTTGTTCACGTGGATGCTGTGGTTGAAATACACGTAGTCGGGCAGTTGGTTGACGCGAATCCACGCGAGCGAAGAATCGGTCCGATAGCTCGCTCGCACCGGCTCCAGCATCGGGCTGTCGGTCCAGATCTCCGAATGGCAGCTCATGCACGTTTCGGTGGGAGGCAGGCCTGCGAACGAAGACGTCTCCACCGTCGTGTGGCAGTAACGGCAATCGATTCCCAGCCCCCCTACATGGTGCTTGTGGCTGAACGGCACCGGCTGCGGACGCGGCGCATTCACGCGGGTAAAGTAGGGCGACTGGTTGATCATCCAGGCCGCAGCCGCGAGTCCGGCAATGATGAAGATCGCGCCGAAGATGCTGACCTTCGAGATCGTGTTAGTACTGCGATGGAAAATCTGAGCCATCGAGAGGCCTTACGGACCGCTGGGCCCGTTATTCAAAGCACAGCGAAGAAATCCCTTTTTTGCTGAAGTCCGCGAGGAAGCGCAACGAGCGAGTATACACTTGCTGTCAAGTAACTGTCAAAAAAAGTGCGGCGAGGTGGGTGTGGTGCAGTTTCAGCATCACCGGTAGCCCGAGTAGCGCGGTGGTCCCGGAGAAGGGATCGACGGTCTGATTGGGCGCCGGGCCTCCCTGCAGAAGGCGGGGAGATTGAAGGAAGAATCATGGTCCCGCCGAGCGGGATCGCATAGATGAGCGGTGGAACCCAGAGTCTCCATCGCCGGATTCGACGAGGCGAGCCTTGGTCAGGAAGACCCGAAAAGAATCCACTCAGGACGAAGCTCGGGAAAAGCATCCGAGCTTCGTCCTGGATCAAGTATGGGCGCGCCGGAGGCGGCGTCAAGGGTCTCCGATAAACGCCCGGCAAAAAGCGCCGGGCGCCCCTGACCCCGCTCCGGTGCGCAGAAGGCGGCGTGTGCCCACAAGGGTCTTGACACGGCCGACGCCGTTATAGATGCGCTACGCTTGCTTCGCTTGCTTCGATTATACCTGACCCGGTGGAGGGACGACGCCATCGGGGTCCGTCGATTCGCCGCGCCCATCGTTGATTAGCTGCGATGATCGAGCTCACCCTGAGGGCTTTCATTAACCGCGAAATGGCGAGGGGATCAGGCGGGTAGACGATGGCGCGCCATTCCTAAGGACAGGGTGTTACGCAACACTAGAGGGGAGCGATCTTCGATCTGCAGCTTGGGCGGTATCGCGGTAGAGAGCATGGACCAGGACGTTGGCATCGACCGCGACCCGGTCAGTGGACATCTTCGTAGAGTTGCTCACGGCGGAGATCGCTCAAGGGGCTGCCGGGCCACAAAGGCAGCGCCGCGATCCGTTGCGGCGCCCGTTCGGTGGCGTCGCGAACCACCGCTCCACGTACGCCTCGGCGGAAACCCCCTCGGCGCGCGCCTTCTCGGTAACGATGGTCTCTAAATTCAGAACTCCTGACATAGGGTTGTTAAGCGCAAGAATTTCCTTGACTTCTCTCCAATGGTGCGTAATAATTAATGCATCTCAAGGAGAGGTTTCGGATGCCAACACAATACCACCTGCCAGCGCTGCCGGGTGGCGCCGAGGAGATCAACAGCGTCGTGGCCATCATACGCGAGCACGGGCAGGTCGCCTATTTCGCCTCCGGCGTACCCCTGTTCGTGCATGCCGAGAACGATGCGGTGGGGCGGCGCATCGCCGCGGCCCAGCTGATGGAGTTGGGCCTGGCGCGGCAAGACGAGCTCAGCGCCGCCCTGGGCGTCCATCGCAGTACGCTCTACCGCCAGCACCGCCAACTCACCACCAGGGCGTGCTGGGCGTGGTGGACGACAAGCGTGGGCCGCGCGGCCCCCATCGCTTCACGGCCGACATGCGTCAGCGGGTCGTGCACCTGCTGGGCGAGGGTCGGTCGATCCGCCAGGCGGCGCAACAGGTGGGCGTCACCGAAGGAACGATTCGCCACGCCCTGCGCCGCGGGCAACTGACCGAAGCCCCCCCGCACTTTGTGGCGGCCGAGGCGGTGCGCTATGGCGGTGCCTTGCTGGCACTGCCCGCCTTGCTGACGCTGGGGATATTGGAGGCGGGCGAGCAGACCTACGGGGCGCTGAAGAGGGCGTTCTATGGCTTGCGGGCGACGCTGTTGATCTTGGCCTTCATGGCCCTGCTGCGCATCCGTACCCCGGAACAACTGCAGGGGCATCCGCCGGGGGAACTGGGGGTGCTCTTGGGGCTGGATCGGGCGCCGGAAGTGAAGACCCTGCGGCGCAAACTGTGGGAGCTGGCGGTGCGGCGGCAGGCCACGCGCTTCAGCCAGCGGCTGGCGGAACGCTGGGTGCAGGAGCAGGCCGAGGCGGCGGGATGGCTCTACGTGGACGGCCACGTTCGGCCCTATCACGGCACCGCCCACACGCTGCCGAAAGCGTGGGTGGCCCGGCACCGCTTGTGCCAGGCGGCCACCACCGATATCTGGGTGAACCAGCAGGACGCCCAACCGCTGTTCGTGGTCACCGCTCCCGCCAATGACGACCTGCTGGCGATGCTGCGCCGGGAGATCCTGCCCGAGGTGCGGCGGCTGGTGGGGGAGCGGCGGGTGACGGTGGTCTTCGATCGCGAGGGCTGGAGCCCGAAATTCTTCCGCGAGATCTGGGACCAGGGCTTCGACGTGCTCACCTATCGCAAAGGGAAGTATGCCCCCTGGGCGAGGCGGGTCTTCCGCACGGTGACCGCGGTGGTGGACGGGCGGCGGGTGAGCTATGAGTTGGCGGAGCGATCGCTCCAACTGCTGCCGGGCTTTCGCGTGCGCGAGGTGCGGCGGCTGTGCGCCAACGGTCATCAGACCGCGGTGGTGACGACGCGCCAGGATCTGCCGCTCGAAGTGGTGGCCTATCGCATGTTGGAGCGCTGGACCCAGGAGAACTTCTTCCGCTACATGCGGCAGCACTTCGCCCTGGATGCGCTGGTGACCTATGCGGCGGAGCCGGCGGATCCGGAAAGGACAGTCCCCAACCCCGAGCGCAAGGCGGTAGCGAAAGCGTTGGCCACCAGCCGTGCCGCCCGGCAAGAGCTCGAACAGGCGTATGGCCAGCAGGCGCGGACCAATGCCGAGGCGCAACGACCGACGATGCGCGGCTTCAAGATCGCCCAGGCCGGATTGAACCGACAGATCACCGCCCTGGAGACGAAATGCCGCGAACTGCAGGCGCGCCTGGCGGCGCTGCCCAAGCGGGTGCCGGTCAAAGCCGTACTCCAGGAGGCCGAGATCGTCCAACTCTCGCCCGAGGCCAAGCACCTCACCGACACCCTCAAGATGGTTGCCTACTGGGCGGAAACGGCCTTGGTGCGATGCCTGACCCCGCATTACGCACGGACCGAGGACGAGGGGCGAGCCCTCATCCGCGAGATGCTCCTGACGAGTGCCGACATTCTCCCTGAAGCGGATGACCATCGGTTGCGGGTTCGCCTCCATTCGCTCGCGAATCCACGAAGCAACGAAGCCTTGGCCAAACTCTGTGAGGCGCTTAACGCGCTCGAAGTTCGCTATCCTGGCACTGACCTGACGCTGGTCTATCAGGCACCGGGCGTTGCATAGATTCTTACGCCCATGTCAGGAGTCCTGAAATTTAGTTCGGGCCGCAGCGCAACGGTCATGCCGTGCTCCTCATCTCACTTTCCGCATGCTCTATGCGGATTCATTCCTGGCGTCACGTTGGTTATACTGGGCACTGCGGTAAGGTCGGAAAGGGGCCTCGGCGTTGCTTCAGCGGCGGTTTTCCCGTACTCTGAAGGCGACGGAATACGTGAGAGGGCTGCCACAATGACGATTGAAATTCATAGGCCGGAACTTGAAGCCCTCATCACCGAGCGGATGAAAAGCGGCGGCTTCGAGGACATCGAGGATGGATGTTATGATGCAAGCCATGCAGGCTCTCAAAATCTGCGCCGCTTCCGGCGCAAGACGCGGCCATGGGCGCCGACCTTGTTGCAGCGACGCAGGTCTCGCCCTAGCGCGAGATTGACTTTCAACCACCACGGGCATCTCTTCCCATGCATGATAGACAACCGGGCTTTCCTCCCGAGAGCTGACGGCTGATGGCTGATTCAGGAACAGGTACCGATGCGAGAGGAAAGGGCGGTGCGGGCTTGACGTGGGCGGGTGCACACGCTGCTTGACGTTGACGCAGGGCGGAACGAAACGGGAAGATTCGAGCTGCAGGCCTTGGAAAACGAGTCTGCGCAACCCTGGATTCCTATCCGTAGGAGAAGTCATGTCTATCTCAGCCGACACCTTGATCGAGAATTTCGCGAGACGTCTATCTGCCGGGCAAGCAGCGCTGTTCGTCGGCGCGGGATTGTCGCAGGGCAGCGGCCTTGTTGACTGGAAAGGCCTCCTCGCGACACTCGCGAAGGAACTCGGCATAAGCATCGAGTCAGGTGTGGATTTCGCGGACCTCGCCGAGTTCTTCGCTCAGGAGCGCGGCCGAGGCGCCTTAATCGAGTACGTCGTGGATACGCTGATCCGGCCGGCGGAGCCCACCGAGAATCACAGGATCATCGCGCACCTGCCCGCGAGTGAGATCTGGACGACGAACTACGACACTCTTCTTGAGGATGCCCTTCGAGAGGCCTGCAAGGCGTGTGATGTGAAGCGCCGGGACGCTGACTTCGTCGTGAACCGGCCTGATGCCACGGTGCGCGTCTATAAGATGCATGGCGATCTTACCTTCGCAGAAGACATCGTGATAGCTGCCACAGACTACGACCAGTACGACCAGCGCTATCGACTCATGGGCGGCAAGTTCTTCAACACCGTCGCGGACACGACGCTGCTATTCCTAGGATTCAGCTTCCGCGACCCTAACTTTCGTCGCATCGTGGGGAGTCTCGCGTCACGACTTGGCGGTACTCTCCGGCAACACTATGCCGTTATGCTGCGACCGGCTCCCCCTGAGCCCGAAGAAGTGGCTAGTGCATTGGTGGCTAGCGAAGAAGCCCGGCGGTTCGAACTTTTCCTCTCGCTTTTGACAAGGCTCGGGATCCAGGTGGCCGTCGTCGACGAGCCAGCGGAAATCACCAAGATTCTCAAGTGCATAGCGGCGAAGTGCCGGACGCCGCCCGAGATCCTGGTCGGCCAGGATGCGAGGAACAGCTTTCTCGTTGGCGAACTTGAGTCTCTCGTTCGGCTGTCTCCCAGATCACCCGTCGATCTGCGAATTGCCGCCGTGTTCTCGGCATTCTCCATCTCGGATGACCCAGAGTACAGCGATGCGGAGCCATCCAAATCCGATACACACATGCCTTTACTACTCCGGGAGCGCGCGGCTCAAGAGAGTCTGGTTCAATCCGGCTCAGCGAAGTTCAAGCTGTTGCTTTGCCCTCCGAGGTCTGTTGAAAATCGACTCCGTGTGCGCTACAGGACGCTCCTAGCGTGGCTCGAGCGAAACGTCGACCGGCCCAACCTTGATGTGCGCTGCACCACGATTGACTACTTCGAGAACGCTGTGATCGCACGGGATCACTTCTGCATCCTGGCTGGCTATAGCCCGTTTCACGGGTATCACGAAAACCGCGTTTACCGTGATCGCCAGAGCATCGAACAGCACATAAGGGATTTCGACGACCGCTTCAAACACGCCGACTTGGCACGGTCAAAGGAACAGGTCGTCAACTACTACCGTGAGGTAGCAGGTAAACTGCCCAGCAAGGATAACGTCGTGTGGAAGAGGGCAGATTCGGTTGTACTACACGAGTGGCGTGGATTGTCCCTCGTTTGTGACAAGGTGGACGTGCCTAGCCAGGCTCGAGTGGAGTACACCTTTGTGCATCATCCTGGTTCGGTTATGGTGATTGCCGTCGACCCATCTGGCAATCTGCTGTTGGTCGACCAGTACCGCTACCTCACGAAGTCGCACTCGCTGGAGTTCCCAGCGGGTGGACTTGAACCTGGCGAGTCGCCCTTGCAGGCCGCCACGCGGGAGTTCAGGGAGGAGACGGGGTATATCGCGCAGGACTGGGAACGGCTTGGAGAGTTCTTCCCGTCAAACGGCATCACGGACGAGTGCATGACGGTTTTTCTCGCACAGGGCTTGGATCGAGATCACGCCGCCGACGCCCGGGACACTGGCGAGGGTACAGTCGTAAAGGAACACACCTTCGAGCAGCTCTGCGGGATGGTCAGGGATGGCCTGATCAGGGATGGCCCCACGATCGTTTCCCTGCAGTACCTTAGGGAGTTCTTGGCTAGGCGCTGAATCAGGTCGAGCAAGCGGGCTCTGCATAGGTGTCGGGGTTACCGCGAGCGGTCGGACGGCGCCGAATAGAGGATCAGACGACATGGGTGATAGCAGGGGACAGGGTCTTCCACAGCATCGAGTCGAGTTCGATGCTGACGAAGTGGCGGCTGTAATGTAGAGTGTGCGCCGGATTCTTGCTTCCGGGAGATTAACGCTCGGCCCATACACGGAGGAGTTCGAGGCGAGATTCGCGGCGCGGGTTGGTAGAAAGTGGGCGATTGCCGTGAACTCGGGAACGAGTGCACTGGAGATAATCCTGCGGGCCCTGAAGGTGGAAGGGGCTGAGGTGCTTGTGCCGTCGAACACCAACTTTGCCACCGGCATCGCGGTGGTGAATGCTGGGGGAAGGCTTGCGCTCTATGATGCCGGCATAGAGGCAACGGCGCGCGAGGTCGAGGGACGGCTCACGGCGAAGGTAGGGGCTGTGGTTGTTGTGCATATCGGGGGGTACATCAGCAACGAGGTCGAACGAGTTCGGGCCCTCTGCGACATGGCTGGAGTTCCCCTCGTGGAGGATGCGGCGCACGCCCATGGCACTGAACTCAGGGGGCGGTGGGCCGGCACGTTCGGCGTAGCCGGCGCGTTCTCGTTCGTCGCTACGAAAGTGATGACGACGGCCGAAGGCGGAATGATCGTCACTGACGATGAGGCGCTGGCCAGGGTGGCAAAGCAATACCGGGACCAAGGGTACTCCCCCGACATGATCCATCACGTACTGCACGGCAACAGTTGGCGGATGACCGAAATCGCCGCTGCGATGGGGTTGCCTGAGCTGGAGAGACTCATTGGGCGGCGGGATCGAATGCACGCCATCATCGACGCGTATGCAAAATCGGTCGAGTCCCACCCGAGCCTGCAAATCCTGCGGGGCAGCCCCGAGAACATACCCAGTGGCTACAAATGTGTGGGACTTACGCGGTCGACCGCCGAGAAAGAGGCAATTACTCGCAACCTTCGGAGCGAGGGCGTTCGCCTTTCTCGCGGCGTGTACGACGTGCCTCTACACCAACAGCCGGTTTTCTTGGATTGGGTCCGTTCCGGTGAGACATTTCCGCTTGCGGAGGCGTTTGCCTCAAAGCACGTCTGCCTCCCGCTCTGGAGAACCATGTCGCTCGACGTTGGTCAAGCGATAGGAGAGCGGGTCTCCGGAGTTCTTGGGCGGCTGGAAGCCTCTGTGGGCCCATAGACTCTTTATCCGTGCCTTCTTTGCACTCGACCAGGAAGAATCGCTGCCTGCGTCATCAACCGCTGGGAGCCCCGATCCGACCCGATCCGAGAGCGCATCAATAGGACGCGGGCGGCGTCAAGGAAATAATGCGATCATTGATTTTTTCAGGACCGAACCCAAATTCTATTGATACCAAAGGACATCTTGGGTTGGGTTTCTAGACCGAACCCAATTAGGCCACTATGCCAATGAAAGCAGATGTCTTAACTTACGGAAAGCCACCATGTGATTGAAAAATATGAGGGTTAACGAAAGTCGTCGACTTCCGACGGACGAAGATGGACGATTGCGAGATTCCCATGCCAACGCGTCGCCCATCGTTGCCTTGCGGCAGGCGGTAGCAGGCCAAAAACAGGCCAATTTGGGGCGTTTTATGGTAGGCCAATCGGGGTGAATCCTGATCAAACCCAAGCGAATTAAAGCTATTGTTATGAGAGAGATAACCCAAAGACGAGCCGATCGAACCCACGCTGAGCATCTCTTTATTTTTCAATTGTTTGGGACCGCTCGAGGCCCCGATTTTTGGAAAATATAAATGGATTACCACGTCACCGAACGCCAACACTGATTTCAGTTGCAATGGGAACTCGACAGGAATCGGCCTCGACTCGGAGGCGGAAGGCGGAAGTCAGTCGAGCCGATCGGCCGTCAGCTGCGGAAGCGTGCTGACCCTTTCTGCCAACTGCCTACCGCCTACTGCCTTCCGCCTACTGTTCTTACGGAAGGGGGTATGCTATCATTCACCATTACGCTTATCTGAAATCAAGGGAGGTTTGGCACCTGGGCGGGGCCGCCCTCCCGCCAGGACTTTAAGCTATGCTCACGCATCCGATCACCCGCGACACGCTGGTCTGCCTGCTCGCCGGAGGCCAAGGCGAGAGGCTCCTGCCGTTGACGCGCGACCGCGCCAAGCCGGCGGTGCCGTTCGGGGGACCTTACCGCATCATCGACATCGTCCTCTCGAACTGCGTCAATTCCAACCTGAGGCGCATTTTCGTGTTGACCCAGTACAAGGCGCTTTCCCTCAACCGTCACCTGCGCGAGGGCTGGAGCATCGTGGCCAACGAGCTCGGCGAGTTTATCCAGGTGCTTCCGCCCATGAAGCGCGTGAGCGCGGCCTGGTACCAGGGCACGGCGGACGCGGTCTACCAGAACCTCTACTCCATCGGCAGCGAACGCTCGAAGTATGTGCTGATGCTTTCCGGGGACCACGTCTACAAGATGGATTACGAGTTGATGCTGCGGCAGCATGTGGACACGGGGGCGGACCTCACCGTTGGCACCATCGAGTTCGACGTGGCGGAGGCGGGCCGGGTCGGCGTGTCGGAGGTGGACTCCACCGGCCGCATCGTGGGTTGGGAGGAGAAGCCGGCCAATCCTAAAGTTTCGCCCAAGAATCCGGCGAAGATCAATGCCTCGATGGGCGTCTACATCTTCAACGCCGACGTGCTGATGAAGGTGCTGGTGGCCGACGCCGAAGATCCCGAATCCAGTCACGACTTCGGGAAGGACATTATTCCCAAGATGCTCGACCACTATCGTGTCTACTCATATGACTTTGTCGACGAAAACAAGAAAGAAGCGCGGTACTGGCGCGACATCGGCACCCTCGAGGCCTATTACGAAGCCAACATGGACCTGATCTCGGTCTCGCCCGTCTTTAACCTTTACGATGACGAGTGGCCCATCCGCACCTACCAGCGGCAATACCCGCCGGCCAAGTTTGTCTTTGCTCAGGAGCGTCGCATGGGAATTGCCCTCGACTCGATTGTCTCCATGGGCTCGATCATCTCGGGCGGCCACGTGGTCAACTCCATCCTGTCGCCGGACGTGCGCGTGAACAGCTACTCGAACGTCGACGGCTCTATCCTCTTTTCTCACGTCAACGTCGGCCGCTACTCGCGCATTCGCCGTGCCATCATCGACCGCCACATCCAGCTTCCCGAATACACCGAGATCGGGTACGACCCGGAACAGGACCGGAAGAGGGGATATCACATCACGGAGACAGGCATCGTAGTGGTGGTGCCGGAGGCGAGGATGTTTGAAGAGCCAGAGTAGGGGACAGGGGACAGGGAATAGGGAACAGGGAATAGGGAGTAGGGAATAGGGAATAGGGAATAGGGAATAGGGAATAGTCCCCTGCCCCGCTGCTTGCCTTCGCCGAAAGGGGGTGGTATTTTCGCGGAGGTGCTGATCGAGAGAGATGATCCGCTGTCATAAGGAGATTCATCATGGCCAAGATTTCACGCCGTCAATTTGCCGCCGGCCTTACCGCCGGATTGGGAAGCGTTCCGTTGCTGTTGGGCGCCGGCCCGACTCGGGCCGGGCGCGACGGCGAGTCTGGCCGCGTTCCGCAAGAGGGCGGGGGCAGCCACAAGCGCCCGATCGTGATTTCGAGCGCCAACGGTTACCGCTTCGGCGCCACGCGCGTCGCTTATGAAAAGCTGACGGGCGGGGCGGACACGCTCGACGCGGTGATCGCCGGGGTCAACATGAACGAGCTCGACCCGGAGGACACAAGCGTAGGCTATGGTGGTCTACCCAACGAAGAGGGCGAGGTCACGCTCGACGCCTGCTGCATGCACGGTCCGACGATGCAGTGCGGCGCGGTGGCCTGCCTGAAAAAGGTAAAGACGCCGTCGCTGGTGGCGAAGGCCGTGATGGAGCACACCGACGAGATCGTGCTGGTGGGCGCGGACGCCACGCGATTCGCTTACGACTACGGCTTCGAACTGGTCGATCTGCTCACCGACAAGGCACGCCGCATCTGGATGCTGTGGCGGGAGACGCGCAGCCTGCGTGACTCCTGGGGCGCCGGGCTGCTCTCCCCCCGCTACGAAGAGGTGCAGGATCAGAAGAAGAGCGGCCCCGGCGTGCGCCGGGCGGTGGAAAAGAAAGCGGCTGAGCTCGGCATCCCGCCCGAGGACCGGGAGATGGCCGTCAACAGCGTCCTCTATCCGCCCCACGGCACCATCAACTGCCTGGGAGTGAACGTCAAGGGCGAGATCTCCGGCGTCACGACGACTAGCGGCCTGGCCTGGAAGATCGCCGGGCGCGTCGGCGACTCGCCGATTCTCGGCGCCGGGTGCTACGTGGACGGCGAAGTAGGCGGTGCCGGGTCGACCGGCCGCGGCGAGGAGAACATCCGCGTCGTCGGCGGCCACACCGTGGTGGAAATGATGCGCCAAGGCAAGAGTCCCAAGGACGCTTGCCTGGAGGCGCTGAAGCGCGTGCAGCACGTGTTCCGTAATTTCCCCGAGCGCCTGGCGATAGTGGATCTGAACTACTACGCGCTGCGCGTCGACGGCGCTTACGGCGCGGCCTCGCTGTGGGGTCCTGCCGGCAAGCACCGACCCCAGTTCGCGGTGAACGACGGCGAGAATCGGCTCGAAGATATGGCGTATCTCCTGGAACGGAGTGGAGCGGCGCCGGAGGACTGAAGAAGAAGGTCGAGAGTCAAGGTCAAAAGGTCAAGATGAAGTTCCGTTCAGAACTCGGTCACACTCTCGTCGTGCGCGTCGAGGTCGATGCGCATCACCCACTGGCAGTTGAGAAAGCGAGCCTCGAAGAACCTCTCCAGGGTCGCCTGGTCGGGCGCTTCGACTTCCATGATCATGCGGCCGGCAAGCTGGCTAGCCACGCAACGCCGCACCTTGACTTCCGGGGCGCTGAGCAGGTCCCCCAAGAGCTTTCGCATCGCCTGCTTGGTAAGGCAGGCGGTGGTGTGGGCTGAGAAATAGAGCGGCATGGCTCGCAGTCCTGGACCTTGGATTCTTCTTCATCAGCGCGGGTTCTCGACTACCTCCACCAGCAACAAAGCCTTGTGTACAAGATTGGAGGAGCGTAGCAAGTCGCCTGCGTCGAGCGCCTGCTTGGACTGGTCCACGAAATTGGCGGCGTCGTCGAGGTCTTTCTGGCTGGCGGCGGAGAGCCGCGCGCGATCGAGCGCTCCGATCCGGTTGTGGATCTCGTCAATCTGGCGGCGCAGGTCGGCGGATTGTGAGGCGCTGGTTTCGCCAGGCTCGAGCTTGGGTACCTGAGGCTCTTCGGCCCCAACGGGCTCCGAACCGGGTTCCTGAGCAGGAGCAGTGGTCGCGCTCTTGTGCCGCGGATGGACGGGCACGGGCACGGGCGCAGGCGCCGGAGCCGGCGTCGGTTCGCGCGGGGTTACCTCCGAGGGCGCGGGCGGAGGTGGTGGTGGCTCCTCGATCACAACGAATTGCGCCGAATCCGTACTCGCCGCGGTCGATTTGGCGGGCGCTGCCGGTACGTAGTCGACCCGAGCGACAGCCTGCCGCTTGACGCAGCCGGCAAGGAGAGAAACCGCGGCGCAGATCAGAATTAGCTTCTCGTTTTTCACGCCAGCTTCATTGTAGCATCGGTCCGGAAGGATGGCTCATCAGGATCGAGGCAGAGAGAATCATGATCGGGGAGGAACCGAGCTTCCGCTAGATCCATTCCAGCGCGCCGCGCTTCCAAAGCCAGAAGTAGCCCACCAGCAGGATCCCGAGGAACACCAGCATCTCGACCAGCCCAAACTTGCCCAACACTTGATAGCGCACGGCCCAAGGAAAAAGGAAGATCGTTTCCACATCGAAGACCACGAACAGGATAGCGATGAGGTAGAAGCGAACGGTGTAGCGTCCGCGTGCATCGGACTCCGGCGTGATGCCGCACTCGTAGGGCATCAGCTTTTCGGGATTAGGGGGCGGGGTGGGGCGCAGGAACTTCAGCACCCACAGAGTGGCGAGCGGGAAGATGATTGCGATCGCAGCGAAAATCAGGACAGGGCCATATTGGTTGAGCACAGCAACTCCTCTTCATCCCTTATTCTCGGGCCAAATCATATCAAAGAGCAGTTGAAAGTCAAAAGTCGAAAGTCGATTGAATACAGTTCGGGATTGCCTTTTTATTGGTGCGAGGGCTGTTTGGTGACTCAGCGGACCGCCCTAGAAACAAGCAGCCTCACCTCTCTTCACTTTCGACTTTCGACTCTCGACTTTCGACTGCTTCAATGCTCTGTGCGCCCCTGGGCAATATCGATCGCGTGGGGCAGCAAACCCAGGATGCTCTCCAACGACTCGCGCGCTCCTCGCACGCTACCCGGCAGGTTCACGATTAGCTTGCCCTTGCGGACCCCCGCCACACTCCGGGAAAGCGCCGCCGTGCGGGTCGACTTCAGGCCCTCGGCGCGCATCAACTCGGCGAGGCCTGGCACTTCTTTCTCCAGGACGGCGCGCGTAGCCTCGGGCGTCACGTCGCGAGGCGCGAGTCCCGTGCCACCGGTGGTGAAGACCGCATCGCAATCGTCAGCGTCGGTCCAGGCTTCGAGGCGCTGCCGGATCTGAGCCGTATTGTCGGGCAGGACCTCACAGGCCACGACAGTCCACCCGCTCGATTCGAGCCGTTCGCGAACCGCAGGTCCGGAGCGATCTTCGCGGCGACCGGCAAAGGCCGAGTCACTGAGGACGAGAATCTTTGCGCGCATATTCGAAGTCCGAAATTCGAAACTCGAAATTCGAAACTCGCGACGCTGACCGGTGTTACGCCTTGCGAGTCGAAACCTTTAAGTTCGACTCGAGATTTTCGAGTTTCGATTTTCGAGTTTCGAGCTTCGACGATACGGGCCGCTTTTGCCACCGCTCTTCTCGAACAGCCGCAGGTCGGTAATCTCGATGCCCTTATCGAGTGCCTTGCACATATCGTAGACCGTCAGAGCCGCCACGGCGGCCGCGGTGAGCGCTTCCATCTCGACGCCGGTCGCACCCGTGGTGCGCACGGAGGCCCTGATATCCACGCCCTGCTTCTTGAACTTTGCCTGCACCTCGATGTGCGTGAGCAGCAGGGGATGGCAGAGCGGGATCAACTCCGCGGTCCGCTTGGCCGCGGCAATCCCGGCAATGCGCGCGATCTCCAGCGGATCACCCTTGGGATTGTGCCGCACCGCGCGCAAGGTCCGGGCGCTCATCTTCACCAGGACGGCGGCAATCGCTTCGCGCTGCGTCTCCACCTTGGCGGAGACATCCACCATTTGAACGCGACCGGCACGATCGTAGTGGGTGAGCGGCACAAATTAAGGGTAAAGGGTAAAGGGTAAGGGGTAAAGGGAAAAGGGGATTCGGGTTTCGGGGTTCGCAGAGGACCACCATTCTTTCTGCGAATCCCGAACCCCGAATCCCGAACCCCCTTATGCCGTTCTAGCCTTCACCTTCACTACCTTGGCAAGACGTCGACCCACTCTCCTGCCGCCAGCTCCGTTTGATGCGGGTGGACCACCAGGAGGCAGTTTGCCGCCGCCAGCCCCACCAGATCACCCGAACCCTGCCAGCCCACCAGCGTGACCACCGGATCGCCGTCCTGCATCTCCACGCGCGCCGGCATGAACGCGGTCAGCCCATGACTCTGGCGGAACGGCTTGCCGAGGCGAGCGCGCAGAAGCACCGGCCGCCCGAACGGTGCGCCGCCAAGCACTGCAATCGCCGGGCGCGCAAATACTCCGAAGGTGACAAACGTCGAAACCGGATTCCCCGGCAGGCCGAAGAAAAACTTACCTCGGGCGCGCCCGAATACCGTGGGTTTCCCCGGCCGCAGCGCCACGCTTTGGAAATAGAACTCGGCGCCGAGCTCCGCCAGCACCTGCTCCACCAAGTCGTACTTGCCCGCCGACACACCGCCGCTCAAGAGCAGCAGGTCCTGTTCGAGCCCCGCCTCGATCAACTCTCGCAGCCTCCCAACCTCATCCGGTGCGATGCCAAGCTGGTGAGGGATACCGCCGGCGGCAGCTACCTGGCCTCCCAGCGCGATCGCGTTGCTGTTCCGAATCTCGAACCACTTCGGGTTGTGGTGGATCGGCACCACCTCGTCGCCCGTCGGCAGAATGGCCACCGTGGGTTGCCGGAAGACCTCGACCGCCGCCGTGCCCACCGAGGCTAGCAGCGCCATCTCGCCTGGAGCCACTCTTCGCCCGCGGGGCAGCACCACGCCTCCCGCCGGCGCCTCGCTGCCTTGCCGCACGACGTTTTCAAAAGGCTCCACCGCCCGCAGAATTTCGACGCGAGAACCGTCGCGGCGTGTGCGCTCGATCATCACCACCGCGTCGGCGCCGGGCGGGACAGGGGCGCCAGTCATGATCTCGACGCAAGCGCCGGACTCTTCGGCTAGCTTACCGGGATAAGGTGCGCCGGCGCGCGCTTCCCCCACGCATGCGAGCCAGGCTGGAACCTCGCGGACGTCGGCGGCGCGAACCGCATAACCATCGCGCGTGGAGCGGGGAAAAGGAGGATAGTCCCGATCAGCAAGAACGTCCGAGGCAAGAACGCGGCCGCGTGCCTCGTCCAGCGGCACGGTCTCGGCAGCAGGGCTCGGGTTTGCTGCCGCCAACTTTTCCGCCACGAGGTTCAGAGCCTGTTCGAAGGAGATCATCTGAATTGACTATTGACGATTGACGATTGACGATTGAAAAAGCGGGAAACGTGAAGGCCTGATCCATTCGTCTTCATTTTGGCTCCTGACGCCTGACTCTGTCTTCTCAATCGTCAATCGTCAATTCCCCACAACCGATTCATTCATCCAAATCGCTTGGTCACGCTCCGGGCCCGTCGACACCATCGCGATCTCCACTCCGACTTGCTCGGCAAGGAATTTCAGGTAGTCCTTGGCTCGCGGCGGAAGGTCCGCATAGTTCTTCAGACCGAAGGTCGGCTGCTGCCAGCCCGGCAGGACCTCGTAGCGCACCTCGAGCCGTTCCACGTCCTCTACGTCAGCCGGAAAGCCGTCGTACGGCTTGCAGTCGAGCTGGTACTCAACGCCCACTGGGATTTCGGCCAGCGGATCGAGAATGTCGAGCTTGGTGACGATGAGGGCACGCAGGTGATTAAGGCGCGCCGCGTAGCGCGCCGCCGGAACGTCGAACCATCCGCAGCGCCGGGGACGCCCGGTGACGGCGCCGTACTCCCCGCCGCGCTCGCGCAGTCTCTCCGCCTCCGGCCCCGTGGCCTCGGTGGGAAATGGACCGCTGCCTACACGTGTAGCGTAGGCCTTGGAGACGCCGAGCACGGCGCCGAGGCGCGTCGGACCCACGCCCGTGCCGGTGGTGGCGCCGCCGGCGGCGGCGCTGGAGCTGGTGACAAAAGGATAAGTGCCGTGATCGAGGTCGAGCAGCGTACCCTGCGCGCCCTCGAACAGGACGCGCCGACCGCGATCGATCTCGGTGTTGAGGTAAGCGGAAACGTCCGCGAGGTAGGGAACCAGGCGGCGGGCGGTCTCGAAATAGCGGTCCACCATGCCGTCCTCTTCGACAGCCGATCCCCCGAAGATGGCGGCGGCCAGCCGGTTCTTCTCCTGTAGCATCAGACACGCCTTGCGGCGGAAGGTCTCGGGGTGGCGCAGGTCGCAGGTGCGGAGGCCGCCGCGACCGGCCTTGTCCTCGTAGGCGGGGCCGATCCCTTTGGCGGTGGTGCCGATGCGGCCCACGCCGCGCGCGGCCTCCGCCGCCACCTCGTGGCCGCGATGATAGGGCAGGATCAGGTGAGCGCGGTCGCTGATACGCAGCCGCTCGCCCACCGGAACGCCCGCCGCCTCGATGGTGGCGAGCTCGCGCAGCAGCGCTTCCGGGTCCACCACGAGGCCGTTGCCAAGGACGGCGACTTTGTCCGGGCGGATCACGCCCGTGGGCAGAAGCTGAAAAATGAATCTGCGGCCGTTGACGATGACGGTGTGGCCGGCGTTGGCGCCGCCCTGGTAGCGGGCGACAATGTCAAAGTGCTCCGCTAGGGCGTCCACCACCTTGCCCTTGCCCTCGTCACCCCACTGGACACCCACCACGACTACGTTTTGAGGCATGGAAGAAAGTTCACAGTTCGCCTGATAACAAGAGCCGGCGCCTGCGCGGCACTCTCGACCGGCAAATCTGGAATCGAGAGAGCGGGATGGTCGCCACATGATAATTCGCTGAATCCATGGAAGATCTTCGTTTCCTTCCGGCCCTCTCCTGCCTCTCCGCCCAGGCGGCTCCCTGACTGTTAACTCTTGACTGTCGACTGTCAACTTGTTTTTCAGAGATACTTCTCTATCAGCCGCACGATGTTGTCGCGCGACGTGGCGCCGACGATCTGCTCCTGCACCTTGCCCTCTTTGAAGAGCAGCAAGGTCGGAATGCCGGTGATATGGTAGCGGCTAGTAACAGCCTGGTTCTCGTCGACGTTCACCTTGCCCACCGTTGCGCGGCCAGCATAGTCTTCCGCCACCTTCTCCACCGTGGGCGCGATCATGCGGCACGGCGTGCACCACTCCGCCCAGAAATCCACCAGGACAGGCTTGGGAGATTTCAGCACCTGTTCCTCAAAGTTCCCGTCTGTAAATGCCGTAATGTGGTTGCCTGTCTTAATCTCGTTGCCTGCCGTAATGTTGTTCGCTGCCATTCTTTGAAAACCTCCCCTTCGAAGCAAGCCAAGCTAACAGCCATCAGCTTTCGGCAAGCAAGCCCTCTCGCCTTCTTTCTGAGGGCTGATTGCTGATAGCTGATTGCTCTTCTGTCTCCTGACTCCTGACTTCTGTCTCCTTATTCGATGCTCCTCATGTCATTTGGACTCCGGCCTTTTCCCGCCGCAAGTCCTCGTAAATCGACGCGTATTGCGCCGCCGAGACGGTCCAGGAGAAGTCCTGCCGCATGCCGTTGGCGATCAGCCTTCGCCACAGTTCGGGCTGCCGGTAAACCGCCAGGGCGCGCCGAAGTGCGCTTAGCAGCGCGGCAGCGGAGTACTCGGCGAACTTGAAGCCTGTCCCTCCCTCGCCTTCGAAGTCGCGCACCGAGTCGTCAAGGCCGCCCGTGGCCCTCACCACCGGCACGGTGCCATACTTCAAGCTGTACATCTGGTTCAAGCCGCACGGCTCGTAGCGCGAAGGCATCAGGAAGATGTCCGAACCCGCCTCGATCTGGTGTGCCAGCGCGTTGTCGTAGGCTACCTTCACCAGGAAGCGCTCCGGGTATCGCGCCGCCAGGTTGCCGAAAAACTCCTCGTAGATCGGATCGCCGGTGCCAAGAGCCACGACGTACAAATCTTCGGCCATCAGCTCCTCGGCGACGCCGGCGATGAGGTCAAATCCCTTCTGCTTGTCGAACCGGGAGATGATGCCGATTACCGGCCGATCGAGCCGGGGCTCCGCCGCGCCCATCTTCTCCAGCAGCGCCTTCTTGCAGATGAGCTTGCCCGCCAGGTCCTGCGGGTTGTAGTTAGCCGGAATCAGTGGGTCTGTGGCCGGATTCCAAGGCTCATAATCCACGCCGTTCAGGATACCCGTGAGGCGCCGAGACCGCTTCTGCAGTACGCCTTCGAGGCCATGTCCAAACTCCTTGGTCTGGATTTCCCGCGCATAGGTGGGGCTCACTGTATTCAGAAAGTCAGAGTAGAGAATGCCGCCTTTCAGCAGGTTCACTTTACCCCAGAACTCGAGGCCATCAATGGTAAACAGACGGGAGTCGATCGAAAGCCGAGGCAGCACGGCGGGCGGAAACACGCCCTGGTAGCCGAGGTTGTGAATGGTCAGCAGCACCGACGAGCGGGCGAAGAACGGATCGTGCTGGTAGAGTGTGTGCAAATACACCGGCACCAAAGCCGACTGCCAGTCGTGGCAGTGGATCACGTCCGGCGGCGTGGCCGACCGCTTCATCAACTCCAGCGCCGCAAGGGAGAAGGCCGCGAAGCGCTCGGCGTTGTCAGGATAATCCTGGCCCTTCTCCCCATAGAGGCCAGCGCGATCGAAAAACTCCGGGCAATCGATCAGGTAATGGCGCACGCCGCCGGCATCCCCGCCGTCCTGGACGGCGGCAAACCTGAGCCCCGAAGCCACCGAGCCGAAGGTTAGGGGAATGGTGAGGCTCTTGATCGAGGGTAGCACTGGGCCGGGCTTGGTCATGCGGTAGCGCGGGAGCAGCACCACCACGTCGTGGCCGCTCGCGGCGAGCGCCTTGGGCAGAGCGCCAACCACGTCCGCCAGGCCGCCAGTCTTCGAAAAGGGCACACACTCTGGAGCTACGAACACAATGCGCAAGATAGGGATCCGGACCTTTCTGCGGACAACTGAACTTCACTCTAAGTTAGCGGGTTGAGGCCGCAGGTGTCAAGGCTTTCGTATCGGTATCGGCAGCCCCGACGGGACAAGCGCGACTCCCATCCGAACGCAGAACGATTTGACAACGCTCATTCCTTTGGTTTAGGGTTCGGAATGTGCCATCGTGAGTGGAACCTACGTCTCCCAATCGTCGATCATCAATCGCCAATCGTCAATCTGCAATGAGGTAGCCAGGTGATACCGCGTTTGCAGCTACACGTTCCCGTGGCGCCGCTCACCACTTTTGGCATTGGGGGGACGGCCGAGTTCTTTGTTGCCGTCAAAAATCCCGAGGACCTCCTGGCGACGGCGAGCGCGGCGGCGCACAGCAAGATGCCTTACCGCGTCTTAGCTTCGGGAAGCAACGTCGTTTTCCGCGACAAGGAGGTCCGCGGCCTTCTTATTCAGTTCCTCGGGGGCACGGTGAAGTTCGACGGCGACACGTGCACGGTGGACGCCGGAGTCGCGCTGGACAGGGTGATCACGGGCGCGATTGCCGCCGGGCTGAAAGGTCTCGAAACCCTGTCCGGCATTCCGGGCAGCATCGGCGGGGCCATCGTGGGCAACGCCGGGGCTTACGGCCATTCCATTTCCGAAGTGGTGGAGCGCGTGGAGATCTGGGACGGAACTTCGCGTCGCTGGATCACCCGGCCGCAATGCCATTTTGCTTACCGGGAAAGCGTCTTCAAAGCAAAGCCCTGGCTGATTCTTCGTGCCCGGCTGCGCTTCTCGCGCAGCGACGCGAAGGAGTTAGGCAAGATTTCTCGGGACATCGTCAACCTGCGTTTGAAGAAGTACCAGCCCGGGTTGCGCTGCCCCGGCAGTTTCTTCAAGAACGTGCTGGTGCGGGATGTATCGAAGAGCAGCCTACAGAGGATCGATCCGGCGCGGATCATCGAAGGCAAGATTCCCGCCGGTTACCTGCTGGAGCAGGTAGGCGCCAACGGGATGAAGCGCGACGGAATCGAAATCGCCGGGTTCCACGGCAACCTTCTCTTCAACCGCCGCGGCGGAACCTGCGCCGCCGTGCAGCGTCTAGCCTCGATTCTGAAGGGACGAGTCCGAAAAAAGTTTGGGATCGAATTGGAGGAGGAGATATGGTACTTCTGATTTTGGATTTTCGATTTTGGATTTTGGATCGAAGGCAGGTAGCTGTAGACGGTAGACAGCATATGGGAAGGACCAAGAATACGCAGCCTACCGCCCGGGAGGACCTATCTACCGTCTACGGTCTACCGTCTACCGGTCTTCAATCCAAAATCCAAAATCGAAAATCCAAAATCGCTTGGTGCATGCACTACGCTTAGGTCTCAAAGATCAGGGCCGGCTGATGCCGAGCTTCTGCATCTTCGATTGCAGCGTGGTGCGCTTCAGGCCCAGGCGGGCGGCGGCGCCCTTGGGACCGCCGATCACCCAGCGGCTCTCTTCCAGGGCGCGCAGGATGTGCCCGCGCTCGGCGATCTCCAGCGTGGCGACATCGGCCGGCGGCGCATCCCCGGAGGGCTTCAGCTCGGCCAGCGGCGGACGCAGCACCGAGCCTGGCGAGAGAATCACCGAGCGCTCGATGAAGTTCTGGAGTTCGCGAATGTTGCCCGGCCAGGGGTAGCGAGCGAGCGCTTCCATAGCTTCGGTGGGGATAGACTCGATACGCTTGCCCATGCGCCGCGCGTGTTTCTGCGCGAAGTATTGCACCAGGAGTTGAATATCTTCAGAGCGGTCCCGCAGCGGCGGGACCACAATCGGGAACACGTGCAGACGGTAATAAAGGTCGCTGCGAAACTCGCGAGCGGCCACCATGGCGGCGAGGTCGCGGTTGGTGGCGCAGATCAGCCGCACGTCGACGTGCAGCGTGCGCGTGCTACCCAAGCGTTCGAAATCCTGTTCCTGGAGCACCCGCAGCAGCTTGGGTTGCAGTTCGGGCGGAATGTCGCCCACTTCGTCGAGAAAGAGAGTTCCCTTGTCGGCCAGCTCGAAGCGCCCGATCTTCTGGCTGATGGCGCCAGTGAACGCTCCGCGCTCGTGGCCGAAAAGCTCGCTTTCGAGGAGTCCGGTGGGAATGGCGGCGCAGTTGATGGTGACGAAGGTGCGGTCGCGGCGGGAGCTCATATTGTGGATGGCGCGGCCGATGACCTCCTTGCCGGTTCCGGTCTCGCCCTGGATCAGCACCGTGGAATCAGTGGGGGCGACTGTCTCCGCCTGCTTGAGGACGCGCCGCAGCGCCGCGCTCTCGCCCACGATCTCCTCGAAGTTGCGATCGGTGCGGATCTCGTCTTCGAGATAGAGTTTCTCCTCTGTCAGCTTCTCCTTCAGCTCCTCGATCTGACGGAAGGCGAGCGCGTTTTCCACGGCGATGGCGATCTGGGTTGCGACCTGCATGAGGAAGTCCACATCCGCTTCGGAGAAAGCACCGTCGTGCCGGCTGGCGAGGTTCACCGTCCCCAGCACGCGGTCGCGGCTGACGAGCGGCAGGAAACATCCGGACTTCAAACCCTCCGCCATGGCGGCGCGTATGATCTCTGACGGAAACCGGGCGCCGTCCGATTGGTTGAGGACCAGCGGCCTTCGCGTCTGGCACGCGTAACCGGCGGGCGAGCCATCGATGGGAATCTTCATTTCCTCACGAATAAGACCCTTCCCTTCGGGAAAATCCAGCGCGTGAAGCAGCAGGTGGCCGCCGTCCGGATGCGCGAGCGCCAAGCTGGTGTAGTCGCATTGCATCACGCGCCGGAGGCTGGCGGAGATCGCGGCGAAGAGCTCGCGCAGCTCCAGGTTGGAGACCACCGCGTTGTTCACCTCCAGCAGAAGGCGCAAGCGGTCGCGCTCGCGAGCCAGTTGCTCCTGGTAAGCTTGGGCCGCCTGGTGGTTGAGGACGTTGTCGACCGCCACCGCCACCTGCGCCGCCACCTGCTGCATGAAGGTGACGTCTTCGTCGGGGTAAGCGTTCTTCTCCACGCAACCGAAAGTGAGCGCGCCCAGACGGCGGTGCGCCGTGGTCAGGGGCAGTACAGCAAACGATTTCACCCGCTGGGCGCGGATCATCTCCCAGACTCGCGGGAATTCGGCGGTACCTTCGCCGTCGTTCTCCACGTCCTGAATCACCAGCGGTTGCTGGGTCTCGACGACGCGTCCACCCGGCGTATCGGCGGCTGGCATTTCCAGGTTGAGCGGGGCCGACCCCGGCTGCAACGTTTCCATGATGTGGAGACGCGTTGTCTTGCGCTCTGCGTCGTAGAGGATCAGGCCCATATAGTCGGACCGGACTAGGGGATGCAGGCGCTGTCCCAAATCGCTGAAGAGCGGCGCCAGCTCGCGGTGCGCCAGAATCGACTCGGAGACTTCCAGCAGTGCGCGGTAGCGCTCCACGCGCGGGTCGACTCCCAATCGCGCGGCCGAGCTGGGATCGAGGTTGGAAGACACATCGGACACGTTCATCAGCATACATCCCGACGCTTCCGGGGCTCAAGCGTGGCGTGGATAGCGCGGGCGTCCCGCCCGCTCTTGCCCGCAACTCCAAATGGGGCGGCCAGTGGAGCGGACGCCGTCGGAAAGCAATAAAGGAAAAGAAGAGCGGGCGTGACGCCCGCGCCACCGCGGCGTGCGATTGTGGTGGTATTTCGCTCTCGATGCAGATAAAATACCGGCGACCTTCAGAGCATGATTGACACCAAAGTTGAAACCCCTTCCGCGACGTCGGCGGCCTCGGCCAGTCTTAAGATCCTGGCGGCCGTGGTCGTGATCACGTGCATCCACGTGGCCAGCTCGATTCTGATCCCGCTGGTCTGCGCGCTCTTCCTTGCTTTCATTTTGGACCCGGGCGTTGTGCTGCTGGAACGCGCGCGCCTGCCACGCTGGCTCGCGTCGCTGATCATGGTGCTGCTGACGCTGGCCCTGGTTTACCTCCTGGGTTACCTTGCCTATGACCGCATCATGGCGTTCATCGACGTGCTGCCGAGGGTGGCGGCCGCTATGGAACGGTTCGTGACCCACGTGCAGGATGCGGTGGCACATGCCTTTGGCCAGTATACGGGGAGGCCGTCTTCCTCTCCGTCCTTGCCTGCCGGTCCGAACCTGCCGTCGACGGAACTGCCTCCGTGGGTTCAGTTTCTGATGCGCGGGCTCGGGTCGGTGTTCGGGTCGGTGTACGTTCTCGCCATCAGCATGACGTTCTTGCCGTTCCTCGTTTTCTTCATGCTCACTTCCAAGGCGCATCTGCTGGTGGCGACGCTCAACCTGTTTGACGTGCGGCGGCGGCACAAGGCGGAAGTGGTGATCGGCGGCATCGGCCACATGGTGCGCTCCTACGTGCTGGGCAGCGTTCTGGTGGCGCTGATCTCGGCGGCGGTCCTCACGCCGGTGTTTGCCATCGTCGGTTTGCGCTTCGCGCTGATCCTGGGGCCTCTCTCTGCCTTTCTCACCTTGATTCCCTATCTCGGGGTGCTGCTGAGCCTGGGGCCGCCCATGCTCATCGCCGTCATTCAGTTCGATCGCGCGGGACCGTTTGTCGCCATCACCGTCGCCGTGCTGGTCGTGCACTTTCTTGCCGCGAACGTGCTCACCCCCAAAGTGGTGGGCGGCACCGTGAAATTGAACGCCCTGACGGTGACGATCGCCATGCTGTTCTGGGGCTGGCTTTGGGGCGGCATCGGCCTCGTGCTCGCCGTACCCATCACCGCCGCCGCCAAGGCCGTCTGCGACAACATCTCCTCCCTCAAGCCCCTCGGCGCGTGGCTGGGAGAAGGCTGAAGAAACGATGAAGTATGAATTATGAATGATGAAGGCTGAATGATGAAGGCTGAATGATGAAGGCTGAATGATGAAGGCTTAGACCGTCCGTGACCGGTTCCCAAGATCGCAATCGATCATTCCTCTCGGTGACTCTCTCTTCGCCCGTCGTTCATCATTCATAA
>Ga0209039_10000723_pt1 | contig 31871 bp, 34 predicted proteins | sample BogFormECP12_OM1_FD_188238 | JGI IMG/M metagenome (GOLD analysis project Ga0209039, IMG submission 188238) | Bog forest soil microbial communities from Calvert Island, British Columbia, Canada - ECP12_OM1 (SPAdes) (version 2) | ecosystem: Environmental > Aquatic > Freshwater > Wetlands > Bog ... | reverse complement strand
TGCCGCGACTCGAACGCGGAACCTACGGATTCGAAGTCCGTTGCTCTATCCTGATTGAGCTACAGGCGCGTTTGGCGTAATCTAACACTTCCCTGCTTCAAAATCATCCATACGCACCTGGGATCAAATCTTCACGCTTCACGTAACTTCTTTTGAATCTGTTCTATGAGGTGATGATCGGGTCAGGAGAGGCCGGGAAAGGTTCTCTTGAGGCGATCTTTGGCATTCACATCGGATGGGGTTATGTTGTTTCGTTCGAAAAGAACTTCAAGAAGCCAATCATAGTCTGTCTGTTATAATCCGTAACTTCTGGCGCATTCTTCTCCGGCATCCTTTCCTTCAGGCGACGGGAAAGTTCCGTATCAGATATCTTCTCGTAATCGATTGTTGCCCAGTTCTTAATATTTCCGCTAATCATATTAGTATTAACGGATAATCGAGCAATTTCTTTAGGGGGGCGCAATTTCAGCATCGTGTCCGATTGGTGAATCTACCTCATCGACAGATGGGCCGTCATCTCTGACAATTCGATCTCTTTCTCACCATCCCTGTCGTATTTCAGGACCTTGTTGCCAAAATCTCCGGCGTCGATTTTTCCCTTGACCCACTTGTTCCAGATCTCTCTTTGGGAAGAGACGATAGAAGCAAAATCTCCCGCTCGATCAAAGCGAGTCAAGGCCTCATCTACTATCCAGACACAATAGTTACACTTCTTCTTCGCGTGTTCCGAAACGACATAAAAATACTGAAAGTGCGTGCTCCCCGGCTTCAGACCATCACGAATCTCATAATCCTTGTGAGACCATTGGTTTTCCATAACTCTTTTCCCCTCTCATCCAGACGTAGTTGACTAGGAGAACTGTAGTGTCACTTGTAATCTAAGCAGCGCTTCCCTGGTTTACAAGGATCTCAGGAATTCGAAGAGGGCTTCCTTATCCGTTCGAGAGAGCATCTGGAAACGGAGTGCGACGTGGCGTGCCTCACCGCGGTGACGCAAAATAGCGTCGAGGAACGTCAGCGAAGCAGCATCGTGCATCAGCCTGGGGCGCAGCCGGACGCCCCACAAGGGTGCGGTACGGACCTTGTTGCGCGTCTTCTGAAATGCGTCCTCCGACATCTCTCTCCACTTGTATTTGTACACGTCTCGACCGTAGTGCTCCTGCCAGGCCATGACGATACCGTCGCCGGTTCCCACGTTGTGCAGCAGAAAATCGCCGAAGGGGTGAAAGGTCTTCTGGCCGAGCGCGTCGGGGATCGTGAACTTACCACCGTTGATTTTTGTGCCGGCGGGAGCAGTGGTTAAGGATCCAACGTGACAGGTCGCGCAACCGATTTTGTCAAAAAGTTTGGAACCACGCACAGCCTTGGGAGTCTGTGCGAGCACAGCGTCGCGAGTGGGCGCCTTGCTGGCCCGCATGAAGCGGGCGAAGTGGTCAATATCCGCGAGCCCGTCCGGTCCTGTCGTGTCGTTCGGCTCTTCCGCCGTATTGCAGAGCTTAGTCACTTCGTCCGGAAAGAGGCCATTCGTGATTCCCATTTCATTCAGGTAGGCGTCGCCGGAAAATGAGAGCAGGCTTGCTTGCTGATCTTTCCAGCCGAACCTCCCGACCCCTGTCTCTCCCGGAGCTTCCACGATGGGAACGTAGAGCACCTGGCCACAAATCTTGCCGTGGCTCGCCGCGCATTGCTGACGCGCAAGCTCAACCAGAGTTTGATCCGCCACCGCTTCCACGAAACCATCACCCAGAAGGTTAAGCGAAAGCCGGGTTGTGCGAATCGTCTCCGTTAATGGCACGCGTTCTTGAATCTCTGTGTCAGGAAAATCTCCGTTGGGACAGATGGCACGGTCATTTACAAGCGAGCGACCGGAGATAATCTCGGCCCCGCGAGCAATGGGGATGTTGGGATTACGGAAACGCCCGTCTGGTCCAAGATGGCCGACACGCAATTCCGTAACCTGGCTTGCTCCACCTGAGGTAGGATTCTGATGGCACTCGCGGCAAGACTGGGCGTTATAGAGCGGACCAAGTCCATCCTCCACACCTTCCACTGCGTCGAAGACCTCCTGGTCGGCCTGGTGTGTTGCGTCATCCACTATGCCATTGCTCTTGTTGTCAAAACCCGCAGGCGCTTCGGTCATCTGCGCGGCAACGGGGCTCAAAATCAAGCAGAGCACACACACAACGATCCAGCGCTTCATAGCTCTTCCCCCATTTTATCCGTTTGGTTCACGGATCACTTGCCCATCCGGCGCGTTATCATCGCATCGTTCATCGAGGAACTGTCCATGGCCAAGCCAACACCGCGAAGGACTCACAAGAAAGAGATTCATACTAAGACGACTGTAAGGCAGATCAGTTTGTCTGTCAACTTCCTCTGCGCTTCAGATGAGCCTGACTAAGGCTTAATTGGCCTGCTGGTCAGCTTTAGAGTATCTCATGGAGGATTTCAAGCAGTTCTTTTCCAAACGCTTCGATCTTCTGTGGGCCCAGCCCATACACTTCTTCCAACTCAGTTAACGTTCCGGGCGCCTTTCTGGCCAGGTCTTCCAATGTCCGGTTGCTAAAAACTAAAAAAGCCGGCATGTCTTGCGACCTTGCATAGTCGAGTCGCCAGTCTTTAATGGCCCTCATCCTCGCCGATTCTTCAGCACTCAGCGGAGTTGCAACTCTCTCGATTCGAGATTTCTTCTCCTTTGATTTTCCCTTCCGGGTGATTGTCTTTGCGGGAGCCACGAAGGCATGTGGAACTTTTCTCGGGGAGTCGGGATCGCATACATCACAATGACCGCAGGACTGAATTCGGTCGACATCTTTAAAGTACGTGAGAATTCCAGAATGGCGACATTCACCGCCTTCGGCGTACTGAATGATGGCATCAAGCGCTTTCCAGCGTGCGTTTTTGATTTCAATCGGGGCACTGCTATCGCGTATGAAAAATGACTGAAGCCCGCGATCTTTCTTTGCGTACAGGAGAAGACACGTGGAGTGTTCTCCGTCCCGGCCTGCCCGACCCACTTCCTGATAATACGAGTCCAGATTCGCCGGCATCTGATAATGAACGATGAGCCTGACATCCGGGCTATCCACGCCCATGCCGAATGCATTTGTGGCCACTAATATTCTGACGGCGCCTTTGTCATAGCGGTCTTGTATGGAGTGTCGCTCTTCGCTTGAAAGTCCTGCATGGTAGTACTCAACGCCGGGGTACCGTGTGCACAGTTCGCTATGCAAGTCCTCACATTGTTTTCGTGTTCCTGCGTAAACGATAATTCTTCCCTTGGGTGTCCGGTTCAGCGCTTCCCGGACAAGGGCCAACTTCTCTCTCTCGTCGTCGCAGTACTCAACCTGGTAATAGAGATTGGGGCGATAGAAGCCGTAGACATGCTTGCTCGGCTCCTTCAGCGCCAGTTGTATAGCGATGTCTCTCAAAACCTGGGGCGTAGCTGTGGCCGTGGTGGCAAGAATAGGAACATCCGGGCGCAACGTACGCAGCAAACTGAGCCTGCCGTAATCCGGTCTGAAATCGTGCCCCCACTGGGATACACAATGAGCTTCATCAACGGCAAACAGCGAGATAGGAGCCGTCTTCACCCAGTGCTCAAAACCAGGTTTTTGAATTCGTTCGGGAGAAAGATAGAGCAGGAATGAATCACTTGCCTTAAGCTCGCGAAAAACCCGTCGGTTTTCGGTCGCGTCTTGAGCGGAATTAATGCAGCCGCAAGGGATCCCTTTTGCCTTCAAGGCAGCCACTTGATCCCTCATGAGTGAGATGAGAGGTGTTATCACCAAGGTGACGCCCTTCTGGCAGACGGAGGGGAGTTGATAGCACAAGGATTTTCCTCCGCCTGTCGGCATTACGGCAAGCGTGTCCCGTTTGCTCAAAACCGACGAAATAATCTCCCATTGGCCGTGCCGAAAGGATTGAATGCCGAATGAGGTGTTCAAAATGTGCTGTATCGCTGCTGGTTCCATGAAAGTTGGGCGTTTCTTAGATAGCTACCTCGAAGGCGATCCTGTCGTAAGCAACAGAAGGTATCTTCTTGTCTTTGGTCTCTTCGACATTCACTATACCGAGATCCGCAAGGTATGCCACATCTTGCAAGACATTTTTCAGGTCACGATTCAGAATGCGCGAAAGCTCGTAAACGGAAGACGGTTTCCTGCGCTTGATTGTCCTGAGCAGTTCTAGCCTTTTTTCCGTCAATACTTTCCGCATTTCCTTGAGATTGGGAAAATAGAGAGCACTCTTTTTCGCCACTGCCTGACCCTTTTTTAGTTTGTCGAACACGTCGCCGGCTTCTTTCAGGGCAGCGTCGAGCGTCCTAATTTCGATTGTTATTCTCTTGGTCTTCATCCCAGTCACTCTCCCTCATGTCCATGAGGTCTTTTTTGGGGCTGTCTGTCCCGCATGCAGGCTATTGAATACTTAACGCCATGGGGAAACGCCTTCGATCTCGGTACCTATCATACCTTGATCTCAACGATCTCGTTGCCTCTTATTTCCTTCGTGTGAACGATCAAGACAGCTGACATTAGTAGGTATTATATACCAACTAGCAGAAGAAGTCACTATCATATCACGATCCGGGAAAGGCGAGGGCCGGCGGGACGGCCCGGCGGGACTCGGGCCACTAGGTTAACTTACTCTTCGGATGGATAGCAGGACGTACCAGTCTCTTTGAGAATTACTAAGGGGGCGCGTCCCCTGTAAAGATTGCGCGACGTTCAGGTGTCTCAACGGCTGTGGTAGCACCGATGATCGCCAGGAGACAAGGCACATCAAGCTCGTAAAGGAGACGGGTTGTCTGCTCTTGACTCTTGTGTGAGGAGGGACGTTCTTTAGATTTTTAGTTGCCGATTGATTTGCTTCATGGGATAACACTGAGTATAATCCAGAGAGACGTTGCCGCATCTGGAGTCGGGGAGGAATCCCATTTCGGGGTGAACAGAATACCCAGACTGTTGAACAATTTTCAAAATAGGGAGGCCACGATATGAGTTCCAAGATAGGAAGACGCGAGTTTATTGGCACAGCTGCCCTTTCGGCGCTGGCGTTGCCGGTCATGCTGAAAGGTATGGAAAAAAGTAGTCAGGCTGCGGATGCAAAGAAGTCTGGTGTGAGAGTTATCGCAATTGAAGAACATGTTGGTACGCCACAACTCACGGCTGCCCTCAAGGCGGCGGGCATAAACGCGCGGGAATTCCCACCCGCGCTCGCAGCGAAACTGAATGATTTGGGGGCCAAGCGACTGGCAGATATGGATGCGGCCGGCATCGACATGCAGGTATTGTCCGTCGCCGGGGACGGCTTGGAAAAGCTGGACCGGAATACCGGGATTGCGGTGGCCCGCGACATCAACGATATGCTGGCCAATGCAGTAAAGTCCCATCCGGACCGGTTCGCCGCCTTTGCCGTGTTGCCGTTGCAAGCCCCTGATGCCGCTGCCGCTGAGCTGGAACGCTGTGTCACCAAACTTGGGTTCAAAGGAGCGTTGATCAGTGGCACGATCAATGGGCGCTTTCTCGACAACCCCGTATTTCAGCCAGTCTTCGCCGCGGCCGAGCAGTTGGACGTCCCTATTTACCTGCACCCCGCCCCACCACCGCCGGCAGTGTACGAAGCTTATTTCGGGGACCTTCCGGCCCCTCTCGCCGAATCTTTATCGACTTCGGCCTGGGGCTGGCACGTCGAGGTCGGAATGCACAGTCTCCGCATGGTGGTGTCCGGGTTATTCGACCGTTTCCCGAAACTGCAGATCATCATCGGCCACATGGGCGAAAACCTTCCGTTCTCGCTGGTGCGTGCCGACGGCCGCCTGACGCCGCTGACCCCGCGTCTGAAACAGCGGGTGGCCGACTATTTTCGCACCAACTTCTATATTACGACCAGCGCCTATTTCACTGCCCCGCCGCTACTTTGCGCTCTGGAAGTCTTCGGCGCCGACCGTATGCTGTTCGCGGTCGACTACCCCTTCTCCTCCAACGCCGAAGGCCGCAAGCTGCTGGATATCGCGCCAATCAGCGCGAACGATCTGGCGAAGATAACCCATAAAAACTCTGAAAGGCTTCTGAAATTGTAGCTCATACCCTCGGGAAGAACGTGGCCTCGAAAAAGAAATTTTAGGGTTTTGAGGACGCTTTGAAAGAATTTGTGCTTCAGACCGAAAGCTTAAAAATTTCTCTTGCAATTTTGCAGTTGTAATGCATAATTACAAGTAGGGATATTTCATGATCCGAAAATATATACAACGATCCCTCGAGCCGTTTCTCAAAAAAGCAGCGGCGGAGTTCCCGGCCGTCGTGCTTACCGGACCCAGACAATCCGGGAAGACAACCCTCTTGAAGCATCTTTTCAGCGAAAAATGCGGATACGTTTCCCTAGAGCCTCCGGATGTGCGGGCGGCCGCCGTGGAGGACCCGAGAGGTTTTCTGGAAATGAATCCGCCACCGGTCATCTTTGATGAAGTTCAATACGCGCCCGACCTTCTCTCTTACGTGAAGGAACGCATCGATACCCACCGGGACCGTTCCGGGCAGTACCTGCTTACCGGCTCCCAGAATCTTCTGCTCATACAGAGGATAACCGAGTCCCTGGCCGGGCGGGCTGCCATACTGCGGCTTCTCCCGCTGTCGCGTCGCGAAAGCAAGGGCCGTTCACAAGCCCCCTTACCCTGGGAGTCTAAAAAGCGCATTAATGTCCCGGAAAAGGCTGCTTACCGAATGATGTGGCAGGATTTTCTGCGGGGCAGCTACCCCGAACTTGTGGCGAATCCCGGGCGTGACATCAATTTATGGCATGCCAGCTACATCCAGACATACCTTGAGCGGGATGTGCGCACCGTCCGTCAGGTGGGTGATCTTTTCCAGTTCCAAAGCTTCCTCAGGGGCTTGGCGGCACGGAGCGGCCAGTTGCTGAACCTGGCGGAGCTGGCCAAAGATCTTGGTGTCGCGGTGAACACGGCCAAGGCCTGGCTCTCAGTATTGGAAGCTACCTATCAGGTGTTCGTACTTCGACCATACTTCGCCAACATCGGCAAACGGCTGGTCAAGACGCCGAAGGTCTACTTCACCGACGTGGGTACGCTCTGTTATCTCGTGGGCCTTAAAGACCCTAAGCACGCGGTTTCCGGCCCTATGGGAGGGCCGATCATGGAGACGGCGATGCTTTCGGAGATCGTCAAGACGCTCACACATCGGGGCATAGACCCACAGGTCTATTTTTGGCGCACGTCCGCGGGTATGGAAGTGGATATTGTGGTCGAAACCTTGGGAAGGCTTGTCCCTATCGAGGTGAAGTTATCCGCCACGCCGAGGCCGACAATGGCTACGTCGATCAAGACCTTCCAGCAAGACCTCGGCGACAGGGCGGCGGCCGGCTATGTTGTCCATCCGGGCGACGTTCGGCTACCTCTCGGACGCACGGTTACAGCCCTTCCCTTTGCGGACTTGTGAACGGCGCTCTTTCGTTATTCGGGCTTTGGGGACGGGACGCTGTGAGGGGAGGGGGTGCCTGAAATATTAAAATTCCGCGCCCCCGCAAATAAGACCATTTGTAACAATTCCGAGCAGACACGCGCAATAAGGCCCAGATGTCTTTCGGCCGGGGCGATTTTTGATGGATAACGCGAAGGCAAGGGGTCGTCGACCGGAGGCGTACCTATCGGTACGTTGAGGATCGCGCGACCCCGATGACGACAAAGTTAGGCGCAAAAAGCACCCCGGCCGCCTAGAACCGATAATACCACCACACGTCGAATGCCTCATTCTTTATCTTCTCTTTGACCTGGTGCTTCTCTTTGAGAATGTAGTCTCTCGACTGGGCGGCCAGCTCCTTGGGGTAGTTGCCGAGAAGGTAGTCCTCTTCAGTCAGCACTATGCCCGCATTCTCGAGCCTTGCGCGCAATGGCTGCACGTTGTTAGCATCCATGACTATGAAGTGAGGATAGTAGTAGAGAGGGATGAACGGAAAGAACTTGTGCTTCAAACCTGAACGGGACCTGTAAACGATCTTGAGGTGCTGGACATAGCCCTGCTTCACCTCTTCGTCAAGCGTCCTTGTTATTTCCTCCTTGCTGAACCCCTCATGCTCCATCATTTCAATAAACGTGTCGAAATGGATGAGGCACTTGTAATATGTCGCATTGAGGATGCCTCTGAACATCAGATCTTTCCTGGCTAGCCTCTGAACGTCCCCATAAAAGCCGACAATCTGACGAACCTTTTGCGTCACGCCGGTGCCATGGCAAATCCGGAGGCAGCCCTTCTCCCTTGCGATCACGCCGTGCTCAAGGAGGATGTCGACAGCCCTCGTCGCGTAGGGCGCGTCACCAACGGCCTGCAACAGCGAGGATTCATCCCGGCCTTCGTCGTACTCGAGGAGTATCTCCAGAATGCGCGGAATAGAAGGTGTGTCGAGCAGATGCCTGTAACTGGCCACGATTGACGAATCTCCGTCCTTAGTTTATATTATTATGATCCCAAATTTCTGCAGGTTCAATACAATGCCAATGATATTCTCAGAAAGCAAAACCAGTGAACTTTTGGAAAAGTACCACCCTGTAGCAACGTCACACCTGCTGAGGTACGCCATTCTCGGAAAGATTGAAAGAGGTGAGGACGTCATCCCGGAAATTCAGGGAAGACAGCAGGTGAAGGAGGACGTTGTCAGATCGTTACTTTCAGGCACCCATCCGTACCTCGTATCAGAAGAGGGTACGGGAAAGACGCGACTTGCCCGGTCCATAACCAGGCTCCTGCTGCCGGTGCCGAGGATCAAGGGTTGCCCGTATAACGATGATCCGAAATGGCCGAAGGAGAAGCTCTGTCCGCGGTGTAGCGAGAGCAGGCATCCGGAGCGCGAGTTCGGTATTGAGTGGATAACAGGGGAAGAGCGTTTTTCCAGGATACAGGGAAATGAGTATACGAATGAAGCCAAGCTACTCGGGCTCAAGGACATACAGGCGATTGCGCATGGGATGAGCCCGATGGACCCGTTGTCATTCGCGGGCACTGGTGTGTTCCGTGCGAACAGAGGGCTCCTCTTTGTGGACGAGCTTCCTGCGATACGGACGAAGGTGCAGGTTCTGCTTCATCCGATCATCGAGGAGAAGAAGGCCATCCTCGAAGAATATAACTGGGAGTATCCGCTCGATCTTGTTGTGGTGGCCACGGGTAACCCCGAAGGTTTTTCGCACGTGAATGAAGTGCCGAGGCCGCTCCTTGACCGGCTGGAAACGATTTACATGGATCTTCCCGATGAAGACGTAGAGTTCTTCATCATGATGAACGAACGATTCGGCATGAAGAATGGCGATGCCCGTGAAGAAGATATGACCATCGACTTTCCCGATGCGATGAACCTGGGACGCAAGGTGTATACGCCCTGGTGGATACTTTCGCTGATCAATAAGGCGGTACGCCAGAGCAGGACCTGCAGGTGGCTCGACCGAAAAGCGAGCATCAGGGGCACGACGCGGGCCATAGATCACACCTACTCAACTACCGAGATGGAACGGCGCCATGTTCCGCGCCTCGTGGATGTGAGCAAGGGCTTGAAGCTCGCTCTGCGGGGACGCGTGCAGCTCCGGCAGGACCTCGTCGATTTCGAAAACCCGCGTGAGACCATGCGAAAGGTGGATGAGATCTCCGATGACCTTCTGAGAAACGCACTCCTCGATCTGAGTAACGAGATTACCCAAGGATGGAAGAAAGAGGACGTGATAAAGGAGGCTGAGGCCATGGCAGCGCTTGTCCCCAGCCAGTGGGTAGGCTTTCTGCAAGGCTCTACAGTGCTGCGGGAAAGGCTCGTGGAGCTGGAAAACAGGGGTAAAGAAAAATACGATCTGGATGGCGATGGCCTGAGAGACGAAGGGCTCTCGAAGCCGATCAACAGGGACGATACCAAAGAGGAGTATCTTCTGTCTGCCGCAGAGTTCTTCGCGAATGTGTGCGCGGTGAAGAAATGGATCTACCTGCAGGATGTTGAAGAAGTATTTATTCCCAAGGAAGTCTCGTGGGGTCAAAAGGGGACCTGGCGATGAACGTGCTTTGCGACCGCTGCCTGGGATGTGAGGGCGACGAGGATAAGACGCTCTACGAGCTTGCCCACATGGATGATAAGAGCATGTCCAGCCTGGTCAACGAGTGCAAGTACAACATGAAGGGACTGCAGGAAAAAGCCTGGGACTACGCGCAGAGGAGAATGGAAGACGCGAAGGCCGGTCTTGAGGGCAAGAAGGAACAGCTGCGCGACATGAAAGAGGGATTCGCGTACCGGTTGCTGGAACAGCTCGAGGGAGGCAAGGACCTTGACGGGATGATGGATGAGTACCTTTCGGATGAGTCCCGGCGCCGGCTGGAAGAAGAGCTGTCGATGATGTCAGGCCTGGATGAGGGCATACAGTCGGAGGATATCAAGAACGGCCTCCAGGAATACGTAGAGAAGAACCTCATAGAAATGGATGGGGACGGCATCCGGATCACACCCAAAGGCTGCAACCGGCTGGCGAAGTATGTCCTGAAGAAGATATGGGAGAACCTGTCGGGTATAAACAGCGGAACCAATCCGACAAAGGAAGAAGGTTTCGGCGTGAGCCACGGCTTCAGCACCAGGAAGTATGAACATGGCGACGAGTTCGACAGGATCGACCTGGAATCGACGCTCATGAGGGCAATGGAAAGACCGCGCGAAGAAGAGGAGCCTATAAGGTTTGACGCAGAAGATATCCGGGTCAGGGAGACCCACGTCGACACGAAACTCTATGTGGGCCTTATCGTGGATGAAAGTGGGAGCATGAGCGGGGATAAGATTCACGCGGCCATGGACATCTCGGCTGCCCTGTCAGAACTGATGAGAAGAAACTCACGCGACAAGATGAAGCTTCTCCTCTTCTCCAACCAGGTGAGGGAAATACCTTACTGGGACGTGATGAATATCAATTTTGCCGGCGGCACTACCGACATAAAGACCGCATTGAAGCGGTTCAGGACTTCAGTGGCGCATGTGACTGCTGATAAACAGGTCTACCTGATCACAGATACGGAGCCGAACTCGGAGGACGGCAGGTACGTGGGTTTTGAGAAAGCTGCCCTCGGGGTGATCAACGAGGCTCAAGCCTATCAGCGGGAAGGCATCACGCTCAATATTATTATGCTCGACAACACCCCACACCTCAGGGAATTCGCAACGCTCCTCGCCAGAAGAAACCTCGGACGTGTTTTTTTCGCCGAGCCCAAAGAGCTGGGCAGGGTCATCGTAGAAGATTACCTGCGCTCCAAAAAGAAACAGAAGCTCAAGAGAGTACGGTAGAAGAACAGTAGCCAGTAGCCAGTGGCCAGTGAACAGTTATCGGTTGCCGGTTATCAGTTGACGGTTCGAACTGCTTCAACCGTAAACCGTAAACTGTGAACCGTAAACCGAACTAAAACATTTCGTTGAATGCTTTGGCGGCTGTGTAAACACTTCCAACGCCGCTGATGTAGTTCGCCACTCGCAACGCCTCCATGACTTCTTCCCTGGTGGCGCCTGCTTGCATCGCCTGTCCGGCTAACGATTTCACGCCGTCAGAAGTTCCGTGCGCCGCGTCGAGCGCCATCGCGATGAGGAGCTTAACCTTCCTGGACAAGGCCCCGTCTGCGAAAGTAAATTCATTGTTGCTCTGGATAGACTTACGGAGTTCTGGATCGATCTTCTCAAAAATCTTCAACGGATGTTCGGGCATGTGTCACCTCCTAAGGTTTATGGTTCTACGCAGGGGTCGCACGAAACTTGTGCTCCGTTCCAGCCAGCAATCGCTTGATATTGTCACGATGCTTGTAATAGATGAGAAGCCCGACGATGAGCGAAACAGCGATGTACTCGAGAGGAGAACCGAAAAGGACGAGGAGAATGGGCATCAGCGCTGTTCCGGCGAGAGAGCCCAAAGAAACATACCGCCACTTCAGGAGCACAAATACAAAAACTGCAAGGAGTATCGGGATAACTGCCGGCTTGAGTGCGAGAAAGAGACCGAGGGCAGTGGCTACTCCTTTACCACCCCGGAAACCGAGGTAAATCGGCCACACGTGGCCGGCAAAGGCAGCAAGGCCGCATGCTGCGACGATACTCGCCGGCTGGTCGTAGTGGATGCAGAGCCAGGTGGGTAGGAACCCTTTCACTATGTCGCCTGCGAGGGTCAGGATGCCGAGTCCTTTACCGACGGTCCTCATCACGTTGGTGGCGCCAATATTGCCACTGCCTGCTTTTCGCGGATCCTGTCCCTTCAACTTTGAGAGCACAACGCCAACGGGTATAGAGCCGAGAAGATAAGCGAGGATGATATAAACGACTATCATTTCTCAGGTAAAGATATGCGAAAGCAGACGCATTGTCAACGACTCTTATCTCACGCCCGTTCCCTTCGGTCACTAGAGGCCGCAGAGTCGCAGAGGAAAGGCAAGAGAGAATGGGATTCTTGTCCGGAATGGTTGAGAGGACCATTCCGGACAAGCCCCGTCCGCCTCCGCCGGAAGGGGTTTAGTTCCTGCAAATTTCCGGCAAAGCCGGATGCGGTGCGAAGAATTCTCTCCGAGAATTCAGAGCAAGCAAGTACATAACCTTGGGGTTTTCTCTCGCCCTGTTCTTCCTCTGCGCCTCTGCGGCCTCGAACGAGCGAAGCGAGTGGGCGTGAGATATGCAGTTTCCTTGTGGAAATTATCCTGGCGAATCTATAAACTAATCGCATGCTGGGTACGGTTATCAATGCGGGCGCGGTGATCGTCGGCAGTTCCATCGGCCTCCTGGTCCATTCCAGGCTTCCGAAAAGAATAACCACTATTGTCTTTCAAGGTATCGGCCTCTTCACCTTGTTCCTCGGTATCACGATGGCCATGAAAACAGGCAATTTCCTTGTCATGATTTTCAGCATCGTGCTCGGTGGTATAGCCGGGGAACTGCTCGACGTGGATGGCTGCATGACGAGGATGAGTGAATACCTGAAGAAGAGAATAAGATTGAAGAGCGAGCGGTTCTCCGAGGGGCTCGTCACCGCGTTTCTCATATTCTGCATGGGATCGATGAGCATTCTAGGGCCCATTGAGGAGGGTTTGGGGAAGCCACCCAATATCCTTCTCGCGAAATCCGTCCTCGACGCCTTTTCTTCCATGGCACTGGCAGCGTCGCTGGGCGTTGGTGTGGCTTTTTCGGTCATCCCCCTTGTTATCTACCAGGGAGGGATTACGCTGTTTGCAAGCTACGTTCAGGGTTTCTTCACCAACGTCCTTATTAACGAATTAACTGCAGTCGGCGGCCTTCTGCTGATAGGCCTGGGGATTGACATTCTTGAGATCAAGAGCCTGAAGATCCTGAACATGCTTCCCAGCCTGGTGATCGTGGTTATACTGGCCTATTTCTTTTTGAGATAACGAGGGACGACCGTCGCACGCTTGTACGACTCGGACGACCGCTGCGCTTGTACGACCGCGCCGAGCGCTGGGACGAGACTGCACTAAATTTCAGTCGCGTCCATCGTCCGAGCCGAAGGCGATCGTCCATCTCCATCAGTTCTTACGCGTCCATCGTCCGAGCGAACGAAGTGAGCGGTCGTCCCAGTCACGTTCTGCGTGACGGTCGTCCTACGGTCATTATCTTGACAGATATAGTCAAGATCGTTGTATAATAGGCTTCTACAATGTTTAAACGACTGAGGGAGGACATCCAAGCTGTTTTTGAACGAGACCCTGCTGCCCGTAGTGTGCCTGAAATCATTTTCTGCTATCCGGGCCTGCATGCGATCTGGTTTCACAGGATCTCCAGCTGGTTTTGGGCCCGCCGGTTCTATTTTCTCGGCAGACTCGCATCCCACATCGGAAGGGCTTTGACAGGTGTCGAAATTCATCCGGGCGCTACGATCGGAAAGGCCTTTTTCATAGACCACGGCATGGGCATCGTAATCGGCGAAACCTCGGAAATCGGTGACAACGTGACTCTGTACCATGGGGTAACGCTGGGCGGAACGACATGGCAGAAAGGCAAACGACATCCCACGATCGGCAATAACGTGGTGATCGGGGCCGGCGCAAAGGTTTTGGGTCCGGTTAAGATCGGTGACAACACACGTATTGGTGCCAATTCTGTGGTGATCTCCGAGATACCTTCCAACTCCGTTGTCGTGGGCATTCCGGGCAAGGTAGTGTTCAGAGTTGAAGGAGAGAAGCGAATAGCGCTCGACAGGGAGTTCATGCCCGATCCCCAGGCCATCGCCATCAGGTCGCTTTTAGATCGCGTCAAGCAGCTTGAGGAGAAGGTGGATAGGCTTCCTCAGACTGGTGAGAAAAAGAACGATGGCGGCGATAGAATTCATGAAAGCGATGCGGGCCATGCGGACCATGGTACGGACCATGGCATATGAAGAGCGGTTTTACAGAGGACTTTCCAGGCCTTCAGACCTGCACTGCTTTGAAGTGAAGCTTAAGGAAACGGACCTTTTCTGCTGCGCAAGCCAGGACGTCCGAGAGGTGATAGAGAACAAGGTCATCCATTACAGGCATCAACTGGAGGAGTATATCAGACATCGGCCTGATTTCCTGCACAGCCTGGCGCCCATCGATGCTGATCCCCTTGCGCCGAATATCGCAAAGCAGATGATCGCCGCGTCCGGAGCTGTCGGCGTTGGTCCCATGGCATGCGTTGCGGGCGCTGTTGCCGAGTTCGTCGGTAACGACATCGAGCCCCTGTGCGAGGAGTATATCATTGAGAACGGCGGCGACATCCAGTTGCGGACGAAAAAGGAGAGGCTGGTTCTTGTTTACGCAAAAGACTCTCCGTTCAGCAACAAACTGGGAATACGCTTGAAACCGAGGGATGGAGCGTATGGCGTCTGCACATCATCGGGCACGGTCGGCCACTCGCTGAGTTTTGGTAAGGCAGATGCGGTTTGCATCGTTGCTTCGTCGGCTCTCTTTGCGGATGGCCTGGCTACGCGCGTGGGGAATATGGTGACAAAGCCGGACGATATCCACGGAGCCCTTGAGGCCGGGAAGGCTTACACAGGAGTAATAGGTATACTGATTGTTCTTGGTGACAAACTGGGTGTCTGGGGAGACCTCGATCTGGTGAAAGTATGAGAAAAAGAAAGTGTCGAGTGTCGAGGGACGAGTGTCGAGTGAGCAACAAAGAGTGGCCGGAGACCAGTGATCAGTGATCTGTAGCCAGTGACCAGTGAACGAGGAGGCAGTGGGAAGAGGATGAAGAAAAGAGTGATACTACGGTTCAAAAGAAATACGATTGACAAGCCGATTGTCTACCGTCTCGTCAAGGATTACGACCTTGTCTTCAACATCCTGAGGGCAAATATTTCGCCCAAGGCAGAATCGATGATGGTAATGGAAATAGAAGGTAAAGAGGCCGATTTTACCAGAGGGATGGAATACCTCCGGAAGGCCAATATAGGCATTGAGCCTATAGAACAGGACATCAACAGGGATGAAGACAGATGTGTGCACTGCGGGCTTTGCACCAGTGTGTGCGCGAGCGAGGCTCTGGACATAGACAGGGAGACGATGAAGGTTAGTTTCGATTACGACAAATGTGTTGCCTGCGAGCTGTGCGTGCGTGTCTGCCCAGTCAGAGCAATGCACGTGTCGTTTACATAAAGCGATCAGTGATCAGTCATCAGTGAGCAGTGAGCAGTAAACAGTGGAGGAAGGACAAAGATGAGATCGCTCTGCTGCGAAGCTCCGTGTATTGCAGGATATTGGTGTCCTTTGCAGTTACTGATAACTGATAACTGTTCACTGGTTACTGCTTCGAGGGGGTTCGATGAGAAAAGTTTACCTTGATTATAATGCAACCACTCCCATCCATCCTGAGGTGGCCGAGTTCATCCAACCGTTCCTGTATGAGCTGTTCGGGAATCCTTCGAGCATGCATTGGGCCGGTAGAGAAGTGCGCCCGTACATCGACCAGGCGAGGGAGTGTATAGCCGATATGCTTCACGCACATCCCGAAGAGATTATTTTCACGAGTTGCGGAACGGAGTCTGACAATCAGGCCATCAAGGGCGTTGCCTTTGCCCGTCGCGATAAAGGAAATCACATCATAACGACCAAAGTCGAACACCCTGGTGTGCTCAACACCTGCATGTACCTTGAGCAGCGGGGCTTTGACGTCACGTATCTGCCGGTTGACCGATATGGTGTCGTTGCTCCTGGTGATGTGAGGAAGGCAATACGGAAAGAAACAATTCTGATTTCTGTCATGCATGCCAATAACGAGACAGGCACGCTTATGCCGATACAGGAGATCGGTGCGATAGCGCGCGAGGCAGGTGTGCTCTTTCATTCCGATATGGTCCAGGCGCTGGGCAAGATCCCTATCGACGTCAATGAAATGCACGTGGACCTGGGTGCCTTTTCCGGACATAAGGTCTATGCACCCAAGGGAGTCGGCATCCTCTATATGAAGGAAGGCCTTGATCTTGACAATCTGATTCATGGGGGGCACCAGGAAGCCGGGCGACGCGCCGGTACCGAGAACCTTCTCGGGATCGCGGCTTTCGGGAAGGCGTGCGAGGCCATGCATCGGGAAATGGCTGAGGAGGCTCCCAGGATCGAGCGACTTCGTAAGAAGCTTCTGGAAGGGATCATGTCCCGCATAGAGGATGTACAACTGAACGGTCACCCTGAGTTTCGCTTGCCCAACACGCTCAATCTGAGCTTTGGATTTGTAGAGAGTGAAGCACTGCTAATCGGCCTCGACCTTGCAGGGATTGCCGTTTCTTCAGGGTCTGCCTGTTCTTCGGGATCACCGGAACCGTCGCACGTGCTCCTTTCCATGGGCATTGAACCGGAAGTCTGCCAGGGTGCGTTGAGGATGAGCCTCGGCAGAGGAACGACGGAAGAAGATATTGATTACGTGCTCGAGGTCCTGCCTGACGTGGTCGGCCGGCTCAGGAGCATGTCGCCGTTTTATAAGAAGAAATAATGTTACGGGCAACACGTTACAATCAACAGACGTTACAGGTTACAAGCCACGGACGTTACAGGTTACAAGCAGGAACTTGTTACAAGCTACCATCAGGACTCTGCTTGTAACAGGTATTTGTCTTTAACATGTAACAGCCATTGTCTGTAACGTATATAAAGAGCGTTCCAGGTTGCAGGCCTGTAACAGATATTTGTTCGTAACATGTAACTCGTAACTCGTAACAGGTATTTTGCTATGAACTTTTTTATTTTTACAACGGGCTGCAAATCGAACCAGTGGGACTCTTACGTGATCGCGGGGAATCTTAAGAAGAAAGGATTTGTGCCCGGCCCTGCGGAGCATGCTGAGCTGGTAATCGTGAACGGATGCACGCTCACGGAAAACGCTGAAAGGGATATCCGAAGGTTTATTCAGAGAGCAAGAGCTGTGAATCCGAGCGCCAGGATAGTTCTTACCGGCTGCCATGCACAGGTATATCCGGAGCGGGCCTTTGGAGCTGACCTCGTGCTCGGCCAGAAGGAAAGGTTTGAGGTCGGTGATTTTCTTGGCGAGACGGGATGCAGGAGTGAGAGGACAAGAGACTTCCCCCTGGAAGATATGCCGATTAATGGTACCTTCGCCAATAAGACGCGGTTTTTTTTCAAGATACAGGATGGGTGTGATAGATTTTGCACGTACTGCATCGTGCCGTATGCGCGAGGGCGGACCAGGTCCAGGCCTGCTGCTGACATTGTAGAGGGCATGGCCCGCCTGAAGGACAAGGGCGTTCAAGAGGTTGTCCTTACAGGTATCGACATTGCGAGTTACAGAGATCCTGCGTCGAGATGCTCTTTCGGAGGGCTCATCAAGAGCCTCGAGTTGGTTGATACTCCGGTCAGGATCAGGCTCAGTTCTGTCGACGCTGCCTGTATTGACAGTGCGTTCATTGAGACGTTGGAGGCGAGCAAGAAGCTTGCGCGGAGTATTCATATTCCCTTGCAGAGTGCCGACGCAAATGTTTTGAAACGCATGGGAAGAGCTTACGGGCAGGATGAAATAAGCTGGATTGTGAGCACGCTGCAGCGGCGGGTCAGCGACGTAGGGATAGGAATGGACGTTATGGTTGGGTTCCCGGGTGAAGATGATAACGCATTCATGGAGACGTACAGATTTGTTGAGTCTCTTCCCATTTTTTATCTCCACGTTTTTCCTTATTCCGACAGGGCAGGCACGCGGGCGTCGCTGATGGATGGTAAGGTACCGGAGGCAGTCAAGAAGGAGCGGGTACGCAAGCTCAAGAAGCTGGATGCTGCCAAAAGGGAGGCGTTCTACAGCCGATTTCTCGGAAAGCAGGTATCTATTATTCCGGAAGGCAAGTTATACAGAGGCCGGTTCATGAGAGGCTACAGCGAGCAATACCTCCCTGTCTACATTCCCTTCCAGAAAAACCTTGAAAATAATCTGATCACCATTACAATAGAGAGAATGGAAAGGAATCTCCTCATAGGAAGGTGACCCATGTCAGTGCCGGCTATACTGCTCATAAAACTGATGTCCCTCGTATCGTGGTTGCTCAGTATCTATATATGGATCGTTATTATCAGAGCCGTTCTTTCCTGGGTGAGACCGGACCCGTATAATCCGATCGTGCGTTTCATCAGCCGCCTTGTCGATCCCGTAACGTACCACATCTCCAAAATCATCCCAACCCGGGTTGGAATGGTCGACCTCTCACCGCTCATCCTCATCGTCATTATACAGCTTATCCAGTCGTATCTGATCCCTGTGCTGATCAGCGGCATTGCGGGCTTATAACGCCATGAATGCTGACATTCGTGTAACGCCCGGAGCCAGGAGGAAGGAGATAAAGCGGGACGGGCAAGGTTTGATAATAAAGCTTGTTTCCAGGCCGCAGGAGGGAAAAGCTAATAGAGAGCTCGTCGAATATCTGGCCAGCATCTTCTCAGTCAGAAAGAGCGAGGTAAGGATCGTGTCCGGAGAAAAAGGGAGAAAAAAAGTGGTCTTTCTGCCGGTGGATCAAACCGGATTTGAGGCGGTTCTCAAGACTTTAGAGTAGTTTAGTTGGTTAAATTGGTTTCATTAGTTTCATTGGTTAGCAGGGTGGAACAAAGGTCTAAAGGGTTTATTTGCTTGACATTTTCAGGGTAAACCCTTTATATTACTAACCTTAAAAAAACGGAAGGCGCATGCAGGATATATGATTGTAAAGCTGCACGATATTGAAGAGTCCATCATTGTAAGAGGCACGATGGATGGCTCGAAACACAAGAGGCCGGAGGATGCTGACCTCGCCTTCGAGTCGCCGATCGAGTACGAGCTGACCGTGACCAAGATAGGGAGCAACGTGCGCGTTGAAGGGCCTGTGGCATGCACCATGAAGCTGGTTTGTGACCGCTGCCTGGAGGCGTTTGTTTTGCCGGTAAGCGCCCATCTTAATATCGAACTGGCCCCAAAGCTTGACCAGCCGAAGCTCCCTGAAGTGGAGCTCACCGGCGAGGAAATGAACCTCTACTATTTTGAGGGGGATGAACTGGATCTGGAGCCTTACGTGTACGAAGAAGTAATGCTGGCGATACCGATCAAGGCCCTCTGCGACGAAGCCTGCAAAGGTATCTGCCCCGTCTGCGGAAAAAATCAGAACACGGAAGCCTGCAAGTGCGGAACGTCCAAAGCTACCGGCCTCGGAGAGAAACTGCAGGTATTCTTGAAAGACAGATAAGGAGAAAAACATGGCTGTTCCCAAGAGAAAGACCTCCCCGTCAAGGAGAGACAAGAGGAGAACGCATTACAAGCTTTCGAGCCCGAAGGTCATCCTCTGCCCGAACTGCAAAGAGCCTGCCCTTCCTCATCAGGTTTGCCCGAAGTGCGGTATGTACAGGGGAAAGAAATACCTGAACATTGAAGAGCTGTAGAGGCCATGATCAGGATAGCTGTCGATGCGATGGGGGGCGATCACGCCCCTTACGCTATTGTGAAGGGAGCCGAGGCGGCTTGGAGAGAGCAGATAGCCGAGCCGGTTCTCGTCGGCGACGAGAAGAGTATAAGGCCGCTTCTGGATGCCGGCTCCAAGATTGATGTAGTTCACACCCCGAGCTTCGTCGAGATGCGTGAGTCGCCTTCTTCCGCTCTGCGAAAGAAGCGCGATTCATCGATCAACAAGGCTTACGCCTTACAGTGTTCCGGGGATGTCGAGGCTGTTGTCACTGCTGGCAATTCCGGTGCGGCCATGGCCTTTGCCATCTTTACCCTGGGAAGGATACCGGGAGTGGAAAGGCCGGCCATCATGTCTTTCCACCCTAATGTGAAGGGTACGCTCTCGGTCTTACTGGACGCGGGCGGCAATGTGGACTGTAAACCCAGCCACCTTGTCCAATTCGCCATCATGGGTCATGTCTACGCAAAATATGGCATGGGCAGAGAGAGGCCGACGGTCGGTCTCTTGTCGAACGGCGAGGAGGAGACAAAAGGCAACGAGTTGACGAGAGAGGCCCACGCGCTTCTTCGAGGTGTGAACATCAACTATGTCGGCTACGTCGAAGGTACAGACATGTATAACGGTTCGACCGACGTGGTCGTGAGCGATGGCTTTGTGGGTAATGTGGCGCTGAAGATAAGCGAAGGCATAGCTGAAGCTATCACGACATTCTTGAAGGAGAGGATAGGCAGAAGTTTTCGGAGAAAACTGGGGTACTTCCTGCTGTCAGATGTCTTCCATGAGCTTGCCCGAACCGTGGATTATTCCGAATACGGCGGTGCGCCGCTGGTCGGCGTGAACGGTGTTTCAATCATCTGTCACGGAAAATCGAACGAAAAGGCGATCAAGAATGCAATAGCGATGGCCAGAGACTTTGCGGCAAAAAAGATCTCTGCACACTTGTCTGATGCCATGAAAGAGTATATAGATTCACGCGGGCAAGCGCGTGGTACTTGAACCTTATTGAAATAAACCAGAGAAGAACGAAGGAGAGCTGAGTATGGACTACTTTTTTACTGAGGAGCAGAAACAGATACAGGGGCTGGCGCGCAGGATCGCTGAAGAAAAGGTGATGCCCGTCAGGGCCGAGCTGGATGAGACCGAAACCTTCCCATGGGAGATCATGCGTCTTTGCGCGGACGCAGGGCTCTTCGGCGTGAGTATTCCCGAGCAATACGGCGGCCTTGGCGGAGGCTCTCTGGAGAACTGCATCGTGGTGGAGGAATTGAGCAGGGCCTGCCTCGGTGTGTCCGTGAGTTACGCGGCGAGTCTCCTTGGTTCATCCCCTATTCTGCTCGGAGGCTCTGAAGAACAGAAAAAAAAATATCTCCCTGACGTCGCAAAGGGTACGAGGATGGCCGCATTTGGTCTGACGGAAGCGGGTGCAGGGAGCGACGCCGCAGGGATCAGGACTGAGGCACGGAAGGTGGGTGACGAATACATCCTGAACGGGACCAAACAATGGATCACGAACGGCGGTGAGGCAGAAGTCTATTCCGTGATCGCTATGACTGACCGGACCAAGGGTGGAAGGGGCGCGACAGCCTTTATTCTTGAGAAGGGCATGGAGGGTTTTTCGTTTGGCAAGAAGGAGAAAAAGCTCGGCATCAGGGCTTCTGCGACGAGGGAGCTTGTGTTCCAGGATTGCAAAGTCTCCAAAGATCGTGTTATAGGTAGAGAAGGCATGGGTTTCATCCTTGCCATGAGGACTTTTGACCGCACGCGTCCGGGCATCGGCGCACAGGCGGTCGGCGTGGCGCAGGGGGCCCTGGAAGCGGCCGTAGAGTACGCAAAAGAACGTGAACAGTTCGACAGGAAAATCATATCGTTTCAGGCTATACAGCACATGCTTGCTGACATGGCCACTCAGGTTGAGGCAGCGCGTTGCCTTGTGTACGCTGTTGCCCGTTACATCGATTCCAACCCGAAGGAGTTTTCCAAAGTTTCTGCCATGAGTAAGGTTTTCCCCAGCGACGTTGCCATGAAAGTCACGATTGACGCCATCCAGGTTTTCGGAGGCTATGGCTACATGAGGGATTACCCTATTGAAAAAATGATGCGTGACGCGAAAATCCTTCAGATTTATGAAGGCACCAACCAGATACAGAGAAATGTCATCGCGCTTGAGCTGATTAAGGAGGCAGCCTCGAAAAAGAAGAGAAAATGAAAAAAATAGGTGCTCTTTTTCCGGGACAGGGTTCCCAGTATGTAGGCATGTGCAAGAAGCTCTACGAGCGCTTTGAGAGCGTGCGGTCCTTATTTGATGCGGCTGACAGGGCGGTCGGTTTTTCAATAGCCGATCTCCTGTTCAACGGACCGGAAGAGGAGTTGCGAAAAACGTACAACACGCAGCCAGCCATCCTCCTCGCCAGTTACGCTGCGTGGACCGTGTTCGAGCAAGAGACCGGCGTGGTGCCTTTCTTGTTCGCCGGCCACAGCCTTGGTGAGTACACGGCGCTCGTTGCGAGCGGCGCCTTCAGTATTGAGGACGGCGTCAGGTTGACCCGAAAAAGAGGGCTCCTGATGGAGGAGGCCTGTCCCGCGGGCACGGGCGGCATGGTTGCGCTCATAGCGCCGGATCTGGAAAAAGTTGAGGCGGTCTGCAAAGAGATATCACATGATGATTACGTGGCGGGCCCTGCCAATCTGAATTCGCCTGAGCAGGTTGTCCTCTCAGGAAATATCAATGCGCTTAAAGAAGCTACGGAGAAATTGAAGGGTGCGTATAAGAAGGCCGTTTTTCTCAACGTGTCGGGTCCGTTCCACAGCGTGCTGATGAAACCTGCTGCCGAAAAGCTAAAAGATGAGCTGGCGAGAGTCACCCTTGCCGGGATGAAGACCCCCGTAGTCTCGAATGTCGATGCTGCTCCGAATAAAGAAGCGACAGCCGTTGTTGATCTCCTGTACAAGCAGATGTTTTCCCCTGTGCTCTGGGAGAACTGTGCGAGGACCATGGCAAGGGAAGGAGTTGAGCTTTTTGTTGAGGTTGGACCGCAAAAGGTGCTCACCAACCTCGTCAAGCGGATAACGCCGGGTATCCCCTGCCTGCATGTGGAAGAGATGGAAGAGATCGAGGCAATAAGGGGGCAATTGTGAAAGGTAAGGTAACGATCCTTACGGGTGGGGCCCAGGGCATCGGAAGAACCATCGGTGAATTTCTCGCGGATCAGGGAAGCGACATGGTCATCTTCGATGTGCTCGACGGCGAAGAGGCGGCTGCCTCACTGCGCGCAAAAGGGGTGCGGGTTGCCTACTATAAGGTGGATGTGTCAGATCTTGCCCAGGTTGAGCAGGCGGTTGCAGCTGTCGTAAAGGAGATGGGCGGTATTGACAACCTCGTCAACAATGCAGGGATCACGCGGGATAAATTGCTGCTTAGGATGTCTGAAGAAGAATGGGATCAGGTGCTCAAGGTTAATTTAAAAGGGGTATTCACCTGTACCAAGGCGGTAATACGCCACATGTTAAAGAAAGGTGGGAGCATCGTTAACATATCTTCCATCGCCGGCTTGATGGGGAACGCAGGACAGTCCAACTATGCTGCCAGCAAAGCTGGGATCATTGGCTTCACGAAGAGCATTGCGCGGGAATATGGAGAGCGAGGCATCAGGGTGAATGCTGTGGCCCCGGGTTTCATCGTGACGAAAATGACAGATACGCTCGACGAGGCATGGAAGGAGAAAACAGTCAAAGCAATACCGCTTGGGAGGGCAGGGGAGCCGATCGATGTGGCCCGTGTCGTCTACTTTCTTCTTTCTGATTACAGTGCCTACGTCACAGGCGAGACGATAAATGTAAGCGGAGGCCTATATACGTAAGGAGGGGATGTTTCCTCAACAAACTTAGGAGGTGGCTTAATGGCAGTTGCTGAAAAGGTCAAGAAGATGATTGTGGAGCAGCTGGGAGTGAGTGAGTCGGAAGTAGTACCGGAGGCGAAATTCATCGATGATCTGGGGGCTGATTCTCTTGATATCGTCGAACTTGTGATGGCGCTTGAAGACGAGTACGGCATTGAGATTCCTGATGAAGACGCAGAGAAGATCGAAACAGTAGGAGACGCAATAAAATATATCGAAGCGCACATGAAGAAAGAGTAAGGGGTGTCGAGTGAAACGGCGGGTAGTTGTAACCGGGATGGGCTTGGTAACGCCTCTCGGAACTGGCTTGGACAACGTGTGGGACCAGATACTGCAGGGCAGATCAGGGATCGCCCCCATAACGAGATTTGATGTGTCTCGCCACGAGACCAAGATCGCGGGCGAAGTGAAGAATTTCAATCCTGAGGATTATGTGCCCCACAAAGAGGTCAAGAAAATGGACCTCTTTATCCATTATGCCCTTGGTGCTGCACAGGTTGCCATCAATGAAGCCAAGCTGGATATGACAAAAGAGCAGAGCGATCGGGTTGGTGTTGTTGTGGGCACAGGCCTCGGTGGCCTGCCGACAATAGAGAAATACCACCAGGTGCTTATGGAGAGAGGCCCTGACAGGATTACCCCGTTTTTCATTCCCATGCTCATTGCGAACCTGGCCCCCGGTCAGATAGCTATGCAGCACGGCATAAAGGGACCTAACCTCTGTATTGTGACAGCCTGTGCCACAGGGGCGCACTGTATCGGCGACGCCTCTCGAATCATTAAGTACGGCGATGCAGACGTGATGGTTGCAGGCGGAACCGAGGCTAACCTCACGCCACTTACCGTGGGAGGCTTCAATGCCATGAAGGCGCTTTCCACGAGGAACGATGAACCGGAAAAAGCCTCCCGGCCTTTTGAGAAAAACAGGGATGGATTCATTGTGGCAGAAGGTGCCGGTATCGTGATTCTGGAGGAGCTGGAACATGCCCGCGCACGGGGAGCAAGGATCTATGCCGAGGTCGTAGGGTACGGGTATAATGCGGATGCGTATCACATCACAGCACCGGCCCCTGACGGAGAGGGTTTTACGCGGTGTATGAGAATGGCCTTGCATGACGCGCAACTCGCGCCGGACCAGATCGATTACATCAATGCCCACGGCACGTCGACACAGCTGAATGACTACACAGAAACGCTGGCGATCAAAGAGGTGTTCGGCGAGCGGGCAAAGAAGATTCCCGTGAGCTCAACCAAGTCGATGACCGGTCATCTTCTGGGTGCAGCAGGAGCCATTGAGGCGATATTCTCGATCCTGAGTATCAGAGATCAGATCTGTCCACCTACCATCAACTACGAAGAGCCTGATCCGGAGTGCGATCTTGATTTTGTGCCTAATACAGCACGTAAACAGGCTCTTAACATCACCTTGTCCAACTCTTTTGGGTTTGGCGGAACGAATGCGACCCTCGTTTTTCGGGGCATGTAAGAGATAGCGTTATGGGTCAAGGGAAAATCGACCGATGACCGGCGACGGCAGACCGGATGGACGACCGCCTGTGGCTCACGGCGACCGCGCTACGCGCTAGGACGACGGAAGCGACGGACGAGATAGACCAGATAGACTAAATAGACCAGACAGACCAGAATGAAATCCCTAAAGACAACCGACAAGGAAGTCTACGATCTCGTCCGGAAGGAACTGGAACGGGAGGAGCACAGCGTTATCCTGATCGCTTCTGAGAACTATGTAGGTGGAGCGATCCTGGAGGTTCAGGGAAGTATACTGACGAATAAATATGCTGAAGGATACCCTGAGAAGAGATATTATGGCGGATGCCGGTTCCTGGACGGGATCGAACGAATAGCGATTGAGCGGGCCTGCGAGCTCTTCGGTGCCGAACATGCAAATGTTCAATCCCACTCGGGCTCCAGCGCGAACATGGCAGTAATGTACGCAACGCTCAACGTGGGTGATAAGGTTCTGGGAATGAGCCTTGCCCACGGCGGCCATCTGACACACGGCGCTCCGGCCAACTACTCCGGAAGATTCTATAAACCGGTCTTCTACACTGTGTCAAAGGAGAATGAGCGGATCGATTACGACGATGTGCGGCAGATCGCTTTGCAAGAGAAGCCCCGGGTGATTATTGCCGGCGCCAGCGCGTACTCGCGGATCCTCGATTTTGAGAGATTCAGAAAGATTGCGGATGAGGTAGGAGCCTATCTTTTCGTTGATATGGCACACATCGCGGGTGCTGTTGCCACGGGATTACACCCGAGTCCGATACCGCACGCTCACGTTGTCAGCACCACGACACATAAGACGCTGCGCGGGCCGAGAGGTGGCCTGATTCTGTGCAAGAAGGAGTTAGCCAGAGCAATCGACCAGGCAGTTTTTCCAGGCACGCAAGGCGGCCCTCTCATGCATGTCATAGCAGCTAAGGCGGTTGCCCTGAAAAGCGCCATGGCACCGGAGTTCAAGGTATACCAGGAGCAGATAGTAAGAAATGCGCGCCATCTGTCGGGCAGCCTGGCAAAGAAAGGCTACCGCATCGTATCAGGTGGGACCGACAACCACCTGTTTCTGGTAGATCTCTCTGACAAGGGAATCACGGGCATGGAGGCAGAAAGGGCTTTGGAGCGAAGCGGTATTATGGTGAACAAGAACCTCATCCCCTTTGACTCGAGAGGCCCGAACACGGCTAGCGGTATCCGGATCGGCACACCGGCCGTGACGACCCGGGGCATGAAGGAAGGTGAGATGGAAGCCATTGCTGACATGATAGACACGGTCCTCAAGGACCCTACAAGCAATAAGGTCCATAGGGCAATGCTGGAGCGCGTCCAAGGGTTATGTAAGGGCTTCCCCTTCTATTCGGCCATCTTTTCGCTATGAAGAAAACCCGTCCTGACTGGAATTCTTATTTTATGGAGATAGCGCGTATTGTTTCCAAGAGGTCCACGTGCTTGCGGCGGAACGTGGGCGCTGTCGTTGTCAAAGAGAAGAGAATCCTCTCGACCGGCTACAACGGCCCGCCGATGGGCCTGGCCCATTGTGAGGATGTTGGTTGTGTCAGGGAGCAACAAAATGTTCTCTCCGGAGAGCGGCATGAGCTCTGCAGAGGACTTCATGCCGAGCAGAATGCGATTATACAGGCTGCGTACCACGGGGCGCCGATCAAGGGGGCCGACATCTACTCGACGCACCTCCCCTGTTCCATATGTGTCAAGATGATCATCAACGCGGGCCTTCAGAGAGTGTTCTACCTCGAAGGGTATCCTGACGATCTTGCTTCACGGTTGATCGAGGAATCGGGTATAATAGTAGAACAGTTAACAGTGACCGGTTAAGGCCGGTGATCGGTGATCAGTGATCAGACAAGAGGCTGTTTTTCGTCGTTACCGTTCACTGTTGACTGATCACTGATAACTGGTTACTGTCCACTGGTGTTACGATGAAATGTCCCTATTGCGATTACGAAGAGAGCAAGGTTCTCGACTCGCGCACCAGCAAGGAGATGGACACCATAAGGAGGCGACGCGAGTGTCTCAAGTGCGGCAAAAGGTTTTCAACTGTAGAGACCATTGAGGAAGGACTTCCCCTCGTGGTCAAGAAGGACGGAAGGCGCGAGGTTTTCGATCGCTTGAAGATCCTGAACGGCCTGAAGAAGGCCTGCGAGAAACGACCGGTGGCGGTCGCCAATCTCGAAAGAATACTCTCCCGTATCGAATATAACCTGAGTGAAAGAGGCGAAAAGGAGATCAAGAGCACAGAGATCGGGCAGATGGTCATGGATGAATTGAAAACATTGGATGAGGTTGCGTTTGTGCGTTTTGCTTCGGTGTACAGGCAGTTCAAAGACATTACAGAATTTATGGAGGAGCTGAAAGACCTCCTTCTCAAGAAGGGAGAGAAATGACAGAAGCAGAGTATATGCGCAAGGCAATCACCCTGGCAAAGCGCGGGCTTGGGACAACCTCTCCTAACCCCATGGTGGGTGCAGTTGTGGTGAAGGGTGGCAAGATCGTTGGGGAAGGGTACCACCATAGGGCCGGAGAGGCTCATGCCGAGATTATCGCCCTTGAACAGGCTGGGCAGCGTGCTCGCGGAGGCATGCTGGTCATCAATCTGGAACCCTGCTGCCACACGGGGAAAACGCCTCCGTGTGTAAATGTCATAATCAAGGCGGGCCTAAAGAAGGTCGTTGTAGCCATGCAGGACCCAAACCCGCTGGTCAATGGGAAAGGTCTGGCAATGCTTCGCAAGGCTGGTATCGACGTGAAAGTGGGGTTGCTCGAACAGGAAGCCAGGGTGCTGAATGAGGCTTTCATCACTTTTGTGGAGAAGAAACGTCCGTTCTTTGTGATGAAGGGTGCGGTAAGTCTTGATGGTAAGATAGCCACGAGGATCGGCGAGTCAAAGTGGATATCGAATGAAGAATCAAGGGAGTACGTGAACGAGTTGCGCGCAGTGATGGATGGGATCATGGTCGGTATAAATACTATTATTCTGGACAACCCGTTTCTGATCCCCAGGGTGAACAAGCCGAAACGTTACCCGGTGCGTATCGTGCTCGATTCGAAACTGCGCATACCCCCTTCGTGTGAGCTCGTAAAAACAGGCAGCAAGTTCAGGACGCTGGTTTTTACCCTCCCTGATTCGAGGCAGGACAAGGAGAGCCGGCTAAAGTCGATGGGCGTTGAGGTGGTCCGGGTTGCTTCCGGAGAAAACGGCAGAGTGGCGCTCTCAGCCGTATGTAAGGAGCTTCACCAACGGGAGATCGCCAGCGTGCTCGTTGAGGGAGGAGGAGAGTTGAACAGTTCTTTCATCAATGAAGGACTCGCTGATAAGATCGTACTCTTTTACGCGCCGAAGCTGATCGGCGGTAAGAACGCACCAAGCCTTATCGGAGGTAAGGGGATTGATTTCATGAAAGATGCGTGCCGGATTGATATCGCCTCGGTCAAAAAGTTCAAGGAAGATATATGTGTGGAGGGGTATGTTCACCGGGATAATTGAGGATATCGGCACGATCACTGCCATCAAGAAGATGAGCGGACGATGGGACTTTTCAGTCCGTACCAGCCTTTCCATGACCGAAATACGGGAAGGAGACAGCATTGCGGTGGACGGGGTCTGTCTTACAGTCACCGGTCTGGAGAGAGAGGCTTTTCATGCGGACGCCTCTTTGGAAACACTCAACGTGACCACGCTCAACAGCAAGTCCGTCAACGACAAGGTGAATCTGGAGCGGGCTATGAGGGCTGATTCGAGACTCGGGGGGCACATCGTGATGGGCCACGTGGATGGCATTGGCCGGATCGAGACGATCAAAAAAGCAGGCGATTCCACAGTCTACACGGTTGCCGTACCCAAGGATTTGAGAAGGTATATCGTGCGCAAGGGCTCGATATCAGTAGATGGAATAAGCTTGACAGTAAATGAGCAAAGTGATACTACATTTACCGTTAATATTATTCCGTACACGACCTCTAAGACTACCATAGAGCTCAAGGCTCCAGGCGATAAAGTAAACATCGAGACCGATATTCTTGGTCGTTACGTTGAGAAATTCCTGACGGCCGGGCGAGAGAGCGGCATCGATCTCGATTTTCTTTACACGTACGGTTACATAAGAGGCAGCAAACCGTGAACCGTAAACAGTGAACGGTAAACGGTGATCAGTGAGTAGTCAAAAGAGAGATGAGGTAGATGAAGCATGGCTGTAGCAGGTATTGAAGAGGCCCTCGAGGACATCAGAAACGGTAAAATGGTTATCATCGTCGATGATGAGGACCGGGAGAATGAGGGCGATGTGATGATGGCGGCCGAGAAGGCCACTCCGGATGCCATCAATTTCATGGCGCGCTATGCTTGCGGACTGATCTGTCTTTCTCTGACGGAGGAGAGGGCGAAGCAGCTCAGGCTTCCGCTGATGGTGAGAGATAACACCTCTCCGTACAGGACTGCATTCACCGTTTCCATAGAAGCACGTCATGGGGTGAGTACCGGCATTTCAGCGTATGACCGGTGTACGACGATACTTACCGCTATCGACGAAAAAACCCAGTCTGAGGACCTTGCCCGTCCAGGCCATATATTTCCGCTGATTGCCCGTAAGGGCGGGGTGCTGGTCAGGGTCGGTCATACGGAAGCGTCTGTCGACCTTTCACGACTCGCGGGGCTGAAGCCGGCAGGTGTGATCTGCGAGGTAATGAACGAAGATGGGCGCATGGCGAGGCTCCCCGATCTTGAGGTTTTTGCGGAAAAGCACGGACTGAAGATTGTTACGATTGCTGACCTTATCAAATACAAGATGAGGGCTGAGAAGTTCGTTAAAAGAGTAGTCGATGCGCGGCTCCCAACCCGGGATGCCGGAGAGTTCAGGCTGGTTGGCTACGAGAACGAAGTCGACGGCAAGGAGCACGTGGCTCTAGTCCAGGGCGAGATCAACGAGGACGATGTTGTGTTGGTGAGGGTCCACTCCGAGTGCCTGACCGGAGACGTTTTCCACTCCATGAGGTGCGATTGCGGCGAGCAGTTGCATGCCGCCATGTCGATGATCGAGAAAGAGGGCAAGGGCGTTCTGCTCTATATGCGTCAGGAGGGGAGGGGCATAGGCCTCTTGAACAAGATCAAGGCATACAGCCTGCAGGACGAGGGAAGAGACACGGTAGAGGCCAACGAGGACTTGGGATTTCAGGCTGATCTCAGGGACTACGGGATCGGCGCGCAGATCCTGAACGATCTGGGCGTGCGCAAGATGAGGTTGATTACGAACAATCCCAGGAAGATCAAAGGGCTGGAAGGATACGGCCTGTCGGTCGTCGAACGCGTGCCTCTGGAGGTTGAGCCCACGGAGGACAATATACATTATCTGAGAACGAAGCAGGAGAAGCTCGGCCATATATTCAATAATATCTGAGGTGGCATATGACATACGAGGGAAAGCTAGAAGCCAAAGGGTTTCGGTTCGCAATCGTGGTGAGCAGGTTTAACAGCTTTGTCTCAGAGAGGCTTCTCGAAGGCGCTCTCGACGCACTGAAGCGGCATGGTGCAGATGAAAAGATGATCGATATATACAGGGTGCCGGGCTCCTTTGAGATACCGCTCGTTGCAAAGAGGCTGGCCAGAAAAAAGGATGTCGACGCCATCATCTGCCTCGGCGCCGTGATCAAAGGCGGAACACCGCACTTTCATTACGTTGCGTCGGAAGTGACCAAGGGTATTGCCATGGTCTCTCTGGAGAGTGAAAAGCCCGTAGCTTTCGGAATACTGACAACGGAGAGCATTGAGCAGGCAATAGAAAGGGCCGGGACCAAGGCCGGCAATAAAGGCTTTGACGCTGCAATGTCAGCGATTGAAATGGTCAATCTATTAATGGGGCTCGCGTCGCCCCCTCCGCCACACCCGCACGCGGGTACCCGGCCGCTGGAGCCTCCCCCTCTCTCGCGCCGTGCTCGCTAGATAGATTTCCATTTTTTGGTGGCACGGGTGTAGTGAGGGGCGAAGGGTTCACCTGGAGAAATCTACTAAAGGAAAAGATCTGAAGGAAAGAGTTTTGTGCGGAGAAGGAAGTCACGAGAATTAGCATTGAAGATGCTCTACCAGATGGAAGTGAATGGAGATGACGCAGAAGCAGCGTTACGAAAGTTCTGCGAGATCTTCCCCTACCAGAAGGATATTGTAGACTACTCGCTCTTATTGTTAAACGGCATCAAAAAGGAACAACAACGTTTGGACCGGTACATTGAAAAAGCTTCAGAGCACTGGAAGCTCAGCCGGTTCACTTACGTGGACAAGAATATCCTTAGAATAGGCGCCTACGAGATGCTCTTTTCTCCTGACGTGCCCCCGAAAGTGGCAATAGATGAGGCGATTGAGCTGGGGAAAAAGTTTGGTAGCGAGGATTCGAAGGATTTCATTAACGGAATTCTCGACAGGGTTCTGAGAGAGGACTACCAGAAGGGGTCCGCGGAGAGCAATGAAGGCTGATAAGATCTGGCTGGATGGGAAATTTGTTGGTTGGAACGAGGCCATGGTACATGTCTGCACCCACACCATCCATTACGGA
>Ga0209039_10000722_pt1 | contig 31873 bp, 23 predicted proteins | sample BogFormECP12_OM1_FD_188238 | JGI IMG/M metagenome (GOLD analysis project Ga0209039, IMG submission 188238) | Bog forest soil microbial communities from Calvert Island, British Columbia, Canada - ECP12_OM1 (SPAdes) (version 2) | ecosystem: Environmental > Aquatic > Freshwater > Wetlands > Bog ... | reverse complement strand
GTATTTGAGCAGAAGGCCGATCAGGTCGGTGCGGTTGTTTGCTGGTGAATTATTGATCGGAAGGATGGGCACATGAAACACCAGGTTCAGCTCCGTGGCGACCACCGGATCCTGATAAAACGCCTGGAAATTGGCCTCGTCTTCCGGCTTGGAGGCGTTCCATTCGTCCTTGAAGGGGGTGGTGATGATCAACTCGTTCACCAGCGGGTTTGCCATGCGCGACACCTGGACGAATGGCCCGTCCTCGTCCGCCGGCTCACCGGGTTGGCCCAGCACTTTCACCTTCTGCCGGGAGGTGTTGGCGTATACCCCGATGAGGTTGTTGGTGGTCCCGGGCGGTTTGCCGTCGCTGGTAACGCGCGTGATCGGGACCTCGATGGCGATGGTGCTGATGTTGAATCCGGCGAAGCGGTTCACGTCGAACGGGTTGACATTGTCATCGTCCTCTCCCGGCCCGGTAAGCGCCGGCAGGTAGCGGCGCAGGTTCAAGGTGTCGAACACCGCGCCCAGATCGATGTAAAAGGTCTCGGCGCGCTGCCCGGCGAACACGCGAATGCCAGTCGCGGCGTCACTGTAGATGCCTTGCGCGGCCAGGGCAGGATAGTCGGGCATCGTGGCTGGTCCGACGTTCGACGGAACCGCAACCAACGTGCGGCCGCTGAACAATTCGGTCCGCTGCCCGTGGCGGACCTCGGTCACGGTATAGGTCTGACGCCGGGTCAAGCCTTCCGATCCGGCACCATCGAGCGCGGTGATGCCTTGCAGCGGAAGTGTAGGTGTAATGTGCGGGTTGCCGAGATACGGCAACGGTGACGTCAAATCACCGGCGGCGACGATCGGCCGGTTCTCGGTCTTGAAGCGGAACTCGTAGACGACGTCATCGGCCTTGCCATCCCGGTCGTTGTCGATGTGGACGGCGTACAGCACGTCGTCGCCGAAGTTGAAGTAATTGGGCCCGTCGCTCGGGTCCTGCCCCGGGTTCACGTTCAGTATGAACGTAACCCGCCGATCGGCTGGGGCACGCGCCAGGTTTGCCGCGTCATAGCTGACAAAGGCGTAAACGTCGGTGTTATCGGCGCTGGGGTCCAAAGCGATCAGAGGCGCTTCGCGGTGGCTCGCCGCCTCGGCGGGAATGTCCCATCCAAGGGCGAATGTCGCGAGCAATGGGACGAATAGTGGCAGCGCGTGTTTCATCTCTCTGTCTCCTTCTGCGGTTAAGCGGACTCGACGCGCCGTTCAGCCTCGCGGCGCAATGACCCGTTGGAGCTCCACATCCTCCAAGCGGGAATTCTTTAGCCACTCCCTCACCCCGTCGACGCCAGCAGTATCATCGGCGGCGAGGGCTGCTTCGAGCAGGATGCGGACATCTGCCGGCTCCTTCTGTACCTGCCAATTTTCCTGAGCGAGTCTCAGCGCGGCCTGCGGAGCGTTCAGCAAATGCAACGTGAAGCGGGCTTCCTCCCGCAGGTGCACTCGATCCCCGCGCAGGCGGCTGGCCGCGAAGCGGTCGCGCAGTTGTTCCACTTGAGCCGGCAGTTCCTTCGAATGCTGTGCCTGCAATGCCAGCGCGTAGCGCAACAGCAGCGGATCGGCGCGAGTCTGGTCCCGAAGCAGGGGGAGGACCTCCTCTGGCCGGTCGTTATCCAATAGGAAATCCGCGTAGGAGCCGAAAACGTAGTAATCCGCGGCATCGAGGGCGAGCGCTGCGCGAAAATGCGCTTCCGCTTCCGGCCTCATGCCGGCGCGCGCCGCCATTTCGGCGAGGCTGGTCAGAACCCAACTTCGAACCCCCGTTTCAGCAACGGGGTATCTGGCGAAGACTGAGCGGAGCTGCTGATAGCTCTCGCGCAGCTTACCGGTGGCCCCGTTCACATTCGCCAGACAGGCGGCCCACACCAGTTCCTCGGTCAGGTCTTGCAGCGCGCGGCATTCTTCCCTCGCCTCGTCATAGACGCCCTGTACCTGCAGCACCGTCGCGCGGATTAGCCGAGCCTGGACATTGCGTGGATTGGTGTTCAGCACGGTCGCCAAATCCGCCAAAGCGACATCGAACTGGTGCATGCGCTGACGCACGGTAGCGCGCAAGACCAGCACTTCCTGGGGTGCTTGCTCAAAATCCCACCACGGGGCCAGCGCAGCTTGCGCATAGCCGGCGTAACGAGGATCGCCCGTGACGCGACCGACCTCGAGGTAGCCCTGCGCGACAAGGAGCGCCAGCGGCAAGTTATCCGGCTTGCGGGTCAGTTGATTGTTCAGTGCGCGCAGCCTGCCTAGGACAGGGTCGTTCGGCGCGAACGGCAAGCGCTCGAGGACCTGACTGTCAGACTCTGGGACAAACGGTGCAGCATCCGCCCGCACAGATGTCATGGCGACGACAATGACGCAGATCAGCGAGGCAATGCTGCGCCACGTCTGGGAGGGCATATCGAGGAGATCAGGCGATGTTTCCGACGAGGACCCGAACGGGCTGCGCCATCGCTGGGTTAGCGAAGCCCCAGTGAAGGGGGCATTGGAACACTTCATCGATAGTCTTCCCCGTTTGCAGCGACCCGAGCCGCCGCTCCTCCCCACTACGGCTGAGATGTCCCGGCGGATGCCGCCGATTAAAATCTTTTCGCTGGCTGCTGATCACAAAGCCGTGATGTCGAGAGCCGAGCCAGCGCGGCCCGGTCACGAAGTCGGTAAAGCGCGGAGGACGTCGATTACGCTGGCGCGGCCAGCGCGTTCCAGTGCAACAGAATAAGGCCGCCGGAAGCGGAGCGGATTATCTCATGGCGACTGCCGGCGTGGGCAATCGTGTAATCGCCAGGCCGATAATCCTGGCCATCGACGTTCACGACGCCGTCGAGCACGAAACATTCCTCCGACTCCGGATGATCGTGCTCGGGATAGACACTGCCGGGCTCCATCCGCATCAGGCCCGTGCGCTCGCCGGTCACCGGATCGACGTGGAGCATCTTCAACGTGGTCCCCGGCGCGACTTCGAGCCACACGCCTTCCGATTGCCGGCGAGAGATGGACGGCGCTCCTCCGCCGATGCGCTGGTGGATCTCCGCCCAGACGGATGCGGGGGGCGTCACCGGAGCCACCCGATCCGCAAGCGGCGTCAGGCGACGGGTCCAGGCATCGACGGAGTAGCGAAAGTCGGGCTCGTCGCGCAGGCGGCGCTCGACCGCCGCCCGTTCGTCGGCTTCGAGCGCTCCAAGCACAAATTCGCCGGCCAATTCCTCGGACACGTCAGCCACTCACGTCATCCAAATCCAGACACTCCTTCAGCTTAGCGAGCCCTCTGCGGATTGTCGATTTCATCGTGCCGAGCGGGACAGCAAAGGTTTTCGCCAGTTCGGCGTGCGACAGCCCGAGGTAAAAAGCCATCAGAATCGCCTTGGACTGCATGGCATCGAGACGCTGCAAGCACCGATCGATATCGACCGCGACAATGTCGTGAGGGGGAACAAGCCCCTCGATCTCCTCGAGCTCGGGACTAGTTGGCAGCTGGCTGGCGCTGGACCTCAACATATCGATGCAGATATGACGGACAATTCCCGACATCCAATGGATCGGCTGCCCCTTTTCGGGATCATATTGGCCGGACAGGGCCCAAATCCGCACATAGGCTTCCTGCAGCGCTTCGCTTGCAGCATCGGCATTCCGCAACATCCGGCTGGCGATCGCAAAGAGCTTGCCGCTCGTCAAACGGTAGAGTTCTGCAAAGGCGATCTGATCTCCCAACGCGGTAGCGCGAAGCAGCTCCGACGGGAGGTCGGCAGGCTCTATCGACATCGCTCCGTCCAGTAGTCCTCGCTCGGGCGGCGGATGGTCGATAGATGAGCCTGGATGAGCGGCCCTCGTCAAGGTCTCGCTCGCCGCGATCCTCGCGAACGATCGATCGGAGCCAGGTCAACGCGACCCAGTGAGCGTCGCAATCTCCGCCAGGAGCAGGTCCGTGGTGCTCTGGCGGCAATAGCCGCGGATGCCGAGGAGCGACTGCTCGTGGCGCTCGGCGCTCTCGGTGGTGCAGGCGTCGCTGACGAGCGTCACCAGATAGCCGAGATCGCAGGCGTCGCGCACCGCGCTCTCGACGCATTGGTCGGTCATCATTCCCGCCACGATCAGCGAGCGCACGCCGAGATTCCGCAGTATGTAATCGATGTTGGTCGAAATAAAAACGCTGCTCGACGTCTTGCAAAAGACCATCTCGTCGCCTACCGGGGCGATCTCGTCGAGCACCCGCGCATCCCACGATCCCTGCGGTACGTCGATACCCGAGATCTTGTAGTCGAGGCTGCGGTCACGGCCGTCCCGGGTCATGTTCTCGACGGCCGCGTAGATGACCTCGATATGTGCGCGACGGCAGGCGGACTGCAGAAGCTGCAGATTGGGCAGCACGGTTTCGCGCAGGCTGTGGAAGAGATAGTGGCGTTGTTGCGCGTCGAGCTTGTGCGAGCCGGTGCCGTCGGGATGTGCGCAGTAATTCTGGATATCGACGATCAACAGAGCCGCATGGGCCGGATCGATCGGAACGTTGCGGCTCACTGCGATCATCGGCGGAAAAACTCGCTGTACGCGGCCGGTAATAGGCGCGCCAGGCGCTCGGCCCAGACGGTCTGGCCCGCGGGTTCGGTGATTTGGTCCTGACGGATCTCGATCTCGACATGCGGCAGGCCACGCCGCTCGCCATACACCGGAACGGTATAGTCGGTCAAATCAGTGACGCGGTAAGGCTCGTTATCACCTACAACGAGACCGTCTTCAGCGCTCAGCAATTCAAATAGGGGACGGGCGAGGCGCGCGTCGCGGTTGTAGAGAACCGCCACATGCCACGGGCGGGCGACCCCCTTGAAGACCGGGGTGAAGCTGTGCAGGGCCACCAATGCCGAGGCGCGACCCGCGGCCGCGCGCCGGTCGAGCGCCGCGGCGATCGTGTCGTGGTAGGGCCGGAAAACTCCATTGATCCGCGCAGCCCGTGCCATCTCGCTCAAGCCCAGATTGCCGCGGATTTCGGTCGTCTCGCTGATCTCGGGGATCGAGCTCGCCACCTTGGGGTCGCGGTTGCAATCGATCACCAGGCGCGAATAGGTCTGCAGGATCACGGCTGCGTCCAAAAGCTGCGACAGCCGTTTTCCGACCGCGCCGATGCCGATGTCCCAGGCGATGTGGCGCCAAGTCTCGTGCTCCGGCAAGCCGAGCCGGTCGAGCCGGCGGGGAATGGCTCGGCCGGCATGGTCACAGGTCAGAAAAAAGTCAGAGCTACCTGCTTCGTTGTCGAAGCTCACCGGGTCGGGGTCGCTGGGGTCGAGCAATGTCTCGGCCATCGCGCTCAGTAGACCTCGGCGTAACGGGCGCAGAGCTCGGGGTGGGGGAGCCCCGCCACTTTTTCTGCCTCAATGCGCTTGAAGCGCAGATAGGCGTCGAAATGAGTCGGGCCGAACCAGCCGGCGACCGTCTGATCGGCGGCGAGCCGGTCGAGCGCTTCGGGCAACGAGCGGGGTAGCGACGCCGGAGTGCCGCCCGAGCCCGCCAACGGCAACGCCCGGCGGATCCCGTCGGCCCCGGCGAAGATCACAGCGCCCAAGGCGAGATACGGGCTGGCCGAGGCGTCGGTAACTCGGAATTCGACATGGAACTGGCGCGTCACCTCGTCGGGCGTCGCGGCAGCGAAGACCGGGCAGATGCGAAGGCTGGCGCCACGGTCCTGCCGGACCAGATCGATGACCGTCGGCGCCCAGGCATTGGGCACGAGGCGCAGGTAGGAGACCGGCGAGGGCGCGGTGATTGCGCAGATCGACGGCATGTGGTGCAGCACGCCAGCAAAAAACTGCTGCGCCGGTTTGCTGAGATCCATTGAAGCGCCGGGCGCGTGGGTCGCCGGCCGTCCCGCCGCATCGACCAAACTCATATGAATGTGCACACCATTGCCGACGAGCTCGGGGTCGGGTTTGGGCGAGAAGATCACGCGATGCCCCAGGCGGTGCGCGGCGGCGCGCGCCATCTCGCGGGTGATCACCGCATGATCGGCTGCCGTCAATGCCGGTTGCGGCATCACCGTCACTTCGAACTGGCGCGGGCCGTACTCGGCGAGAAAGGTATCGGGGACCACCCCAGCCGCCCGCAAGGCCGCAATGAAAATCTCGCCGAATGTGCCCTGGCGGCGGAAGGCGCCGAGGCCGTAGGCATTGCCCGGACGCTCGGAGGTGCCGGTGTAGAGGAACTCCTGCTCGAACGCGGCGATCAGCCGGAGGCCCGCCACCTCTTCGAGTTGTCGCACTGCGCGGCGCAGGAAATTCCGGGAGCAGCATTCCCAAGTGCTACCGTCGGTATTGCAGATGTCTCCGAGAAAGAAATGCTCGATCGCCGAGCCGTCAGCAAAATCGACCCGCACTTCGGTGGCGGGGTCGGGCACGATCATGAAATCTCCGGCGGTGCCGAATGGCGTGTCCCAAATCGGTCCGAACGGCGACATCATTAAATTGCTGCCGGTCCACCCCACACCCTTTGTCAGGCGTAGCGGCAGCTCGCGGGCCGGGAACCCCTTGCCGCGCGCGAGGCCCGAGATGTCGCAGGTCGCTACGAAAATCAGCTCTTCTCGTATCATTCCCTCGCCAACCCAATTCCTCGCCGCATCCGCTCGATGTCGGTTAGGATCGCATAATTACGCAATCTCGACCATGGAGGAGAACCATGCCGATCACGACTGTCCGCGGCGTCGCAATCAATTACGAGGTGCTCGGCGATCGGGGCTCATGGGTGGCGCTCCAACCCGGTGGGCGTCGCGGTCTGGTCGGGGTGAAGCCGCTCGGACAAAAGATCGCCGAGGCGGGTAATCGCGTGCTGGTCTACGACCGCCGCAATTGCGGCGCCTCCGACATTTCGTTCGACGGCGGGAATTCCGAAAACGAGGTGTGGGCCGCCGACCTTCATGAGCTGCTGCAGCAGCTCGACGCTGCTCCGGCCTTCATCGGCGGCAGCTCGTCAGGCTGCCGTCTGGCTCTGCTGGCGGCGTTGCGTCATCCCGCCGATGTGCGCGGGCTCCTGTTGTGGCGGGTCACCGGCGGCGCCTTTGCCGCCGGGCGCCTGGTGCAGAACTATTACACCCAGTTCATCGAAGCCGCGCAACAGGGTGGCATGGAAGCGGTCTGCCGCACCGAACATTTCGCCGAGCTTATCGCCAACAATCCGGCCAACCGGGCACGGCTGCTGTCGATGAATGTCGAGCGCTTCATCGCCGTGATGAACGAATGGCGGCGGAGCTTCAACCAGGGGGCGGACCATCCGGTCATCGGCATCAGCCCGGACGAGCTGCGCTCAATGACCATGCCCGCTTGCATCATCCCCGGCAATGATCGGACTCATCCGCGCGAGCCCGGCCAGGTCGCGCATCGCTTGATGCCCAACGCCGAGTACCACGAGGTGCTGACCGAAGACCGCCCCGACCTTGATGTCGCACTGGAGGACTGGAACGCCAAGGAAGGGCTCCTGGCGGCGGTATTCATCGATTTTCTGCGCCGCGCGCAGCGCCGCTACTAAGCAACCGGCAGAGGGACCGGGCGTTCTTGGTCGAACGCCCGGTCCTGACGGCAGCGCGTCAGAACGAAGGAAATACCGGTGCGGGTACGATGTGCTCTTCGACCTGGCGGACACCGGGGATGTTCTCGGCGGCGACGCGCACCGCCTGCCTCTCCTCTTCGGACCGGTCGTCGGAGAACCAGAGATGCACGACCCGGTCCCTGACGATAATGTCCGCGGCCCACATGTGAACCCACTCTTGTCCCGTCAATTCGGTGATCAGCTTCTGACGGATCGTTTGGTCGTCGCTGCCGGCTTCGATCGCCGGTTCGCTCGTCGTCATCGCCAAGGCCCGCACGAGGTTCGCCCGGCTGACGATGCCGACGAGCTTGCCGTCGCGAAGGACCGGCACGCGCTTGATTCGCTTTGTCTCGAGCAAGGTCGCGATGTCGGCGAGTTCGGTCGTGTCGCTGACAGAGATGACGTCGCGCGTCATGATCTCGCGCACTACGCGGCCATGTGCTTTGACATAGTCGCGAGCCGCCTCCTGATCAGAGGCGAACGTGTCGAGCCAGCGCGAGCGCCGGCGCTGGATCCGCCTTTCGGTCCCGGTTTCGGCACGATGGAGCAGGTCGCCCTCGGTGACGACACCGACCAGGCGGTTGTCCGAATCGACGACCGGGACCCCGCTGATCCCGCGTTCGGAGAGGAGCGTCGCAAGCTCCTGGACCGATGTGTTGGGCTCGACTGTGATTACGTTGGTCGTCATGACGTCCATGGCGCGCATCAGACCGCCTCCCTACTGATCTGTTCGGAAGCTAACCTATCATGTCCCGCGCCCGCTCAAAACATATCACGAAAAGAGCGCGCGAAGCGCGATGCACAAGGTCGTCACGAATCATGCATCATGTCGCTCAGCCGATCACGGCGACACCCTGAACTTCAACGAGTAGTTCCGGACGCGCGAGGCCGGCGACAGTGATCAGCGCGCTCGCCGGGAAATTGTCGCCGAAGATCCCCTTGCGCAGCTGCGTAAAGCGGTCGCCGAACCGTGCATCGGTGATGAAGACGGTCATCGTCACCATATCCCCGAGCGCGCCGCCGGCGTCTCCGAGTGTCTTCGCCAATCGGGAGAACAACTCGCGCACCTGGCCGTCAAAATCGCCGGCGAGCGACTTGCCTGACGCGTCCTCGGCCGCGACCTGCCCGGCTAACCAAACAACCTTTCCACCTTCGCTGACGACCGCCTGCGAATAGGCCCGTGCCTGCGCCGCCTGCCCCTTCAAATAAGTTTTCGCCATTTCTACCTCCAAGCGGGATGTGAGCTGCGATCGCCGCCCACGAGATCGGTGAGCAGCGAGTTGAACGGCCAGCCCAGCATACCGGGACACTCGTTCTGCATACCCATCAGCACGCGATTTTGCACCATCGAATAAGCATGGCACACTGCCATCCGGACCAAACTTACTCGCCGTAACTTGGCCAAAGGGGGTTCCGTGTTTCTGCTCAACCTGTTCAAGAAACGGGCGAAAGGCCGCACACCATACGAGTGGTTCGAGCAGATTATTTTAGGCATTATGGTGTTTATCATTTCCTTGGTAATCATTTATTCGGTAGTCCTGGTGATAATTACATTATTCGAAGATTTGACCTCTAGTACAGGATTCATGGAGACCGGCGCGCTAAAAGAAACTTTTGGTTTGATTCTGACGGTAATAATCCTGGTGGAATTTAACCACTCGATCGTCTTGGCGATTCGGCAAAGGTCAGGCGCCATTCAAGTGCGCATCGTCGTGCTCATTACGATCATCGTGCTCGCTCGGAAGCTCGTGCTGTTGGATTATGCGACGGCGAGCGTGGAGACCCTGCTGGGCCTCGGCGGTCTGGCGCTCTCCTTGGGGGGGCTATACTGGCTGATCTCCGACGGCGAGCAGCGCAGGCGATCGACCGACTCGATCGTTCAATGATCCAATGAGCGGGGGCTTTTTCGCGCAGTTGAGGCCATATGATCGAGAGCATCAGCGCCGTTACTCTTGCCACACATGACATGCAGCGTGCTGTCCGGTTTTACCGCATGCTGGGGTTTCAGCTGCTGTATGGCGGTGAGGACGCGGCGTTCAGCAGTTTTCGCGCCGGCGGCAATTTTCTCAACTTGATCGCCCAGCCCCCGGAGCGCCAATGGTCCTGGTGGGGGCGATTGATATTCTACGTATCGGACGTCGACGCGCTCTATTCCCGTCTTGTGACCGCCGGCTGCCCGCCCGACACCGCGCCGCGTGACGCCGAGTGGGGCGAACGCTTCTTCCACCTGACCGATCCCGACGGTCACGAGCTGAGCTTTGCCCGACCGCTGCGATCATGACCGGTTCACCAGATCTTAATCCCCGTGGGGGAGGATTTCCTTCGGTCGGTTTGAGGGTGGTGATCGTGCTCGCTTTTCATAGCATTGGTCGTTCCGTCGCGTCGCTGGAGGCGGAGACCAGCACCGAACGTCCCCTTTCGGTGCGGGCGGCGACGATCTGCATCGTCACGTTATCAGTGCTCGGCTGGACAGCGATGTTGCTGCCACTGTGGGCGATCGCCCAATAGCGCGTACGGCAACTCGCCGCGGCGCGCACGGCCGCGGCAGGGGCGCCTTCGTCCGGCCTTAGGGACGCCTCTACGTCTACGCTTGCGCCGCGTGCAGATTGTCCCGCCGCTTGGCGGCAATATCGGCTCTTTCGAAGTCGGCCCGGGTAAAGCCATAGAGGCGAGCGCCGCCGTACAGGATCTTGCCGGCGATCTCGGGGGTGATGCTCGAATTGTTCAGCACCCGCGTCGACACTTCGGGGAAACTCGAGTCGAAATGCGGAAAGTCGGTCGACACGCAGATATTGTCGGCGCCGCCGAGAAGCTCCGCGACCGACCCCACCTCACGCTCCCCGCTCTCGATCGCCGAGAAGCAGTTGCGTTGCCAATACTCGAACGGCGATAGCTTGAGATAGGGCGCGTCGGCGTCGTGGTGCTGCCGGAGATCCCACTCGATGCGCCCCAACAGTCCAGGAACCCACCAGCTCTGCGCTTCGAGGAATGCCACCTTTAGCCGCGGATAGAACTCGAAGATGCCGCCCAGCATCAGCGCGATCAGAGCGAGCTGCATCTCGGTCGAGTGGCTGGCCACGTGGCGCATGAACCGGTTCTCGCCAAAGCGCGGCTCGATCGTCGAATAGTATGATCCGGTCCCTTCGTGAAAGCAGAGCGGGACAGCGAGATCCTGGAGCAGGTTGTAAAGCGGGTCCCAGTAGGTGGAGTGCCAATAACGGCCGTTGACGTAATTGGGCCGCACAAAAGCTCCGACGGCAGCGTAATCGCGAACGCAACGATCGAGCTCCTGGCAGGCGAGATTGACATCGTGGATCGGCAGCATCGCCGCCATCTTCAGCTGGTCGGGGCTGTGCTGACAGAAATCGTGCAGCCAGTCGTTGTAGGCCCGGCAGATCGCGGCAGAAAGTTGCGGATCCATATTGTCGCGAGCGAGGAACGACAGCCCCACCGTCGGGAACAGCACGGCAATGTCGATTCCCTCCATCTCCATGCCCATGATTTGAGCCTCGGCATCGTACCCGCGCTCGACGGCGAACATGACGTTCGTGTTGGCGCGGGCGGAGACGAGCGGTCCGCGTACGCGGTTGTATTGCGAGATATTGCCGTCGTTGCTGATCGGCGAGCCGTCGAAAAACCACAACGGCCGGCGGCGCATTCCGGTGCTTCCGGAATTGGTCGGGCGGGGCGATGAAGTGACACGCTGCTTGAAAGCCGGGTCGAGATACTTATCGAAGAGATCGATCGGCTCCATGATGTGCATGTCGCAATCGACGAACCGGTAGCCGTCTTTCATCTCGTTCTCCTTTTTGCGCCGGTGAGCAGATCGGCCCCAACGCGGGGTCGCCCAGACTGCTCGGACCGAGATTTAGAGTTTAGCCTCGGTCCGCTCGGGTTTGCACGCATCGCGGACGCCCGACTCGTCCGAAGATCTCGACTGTCAACAAGCAGCCGATACAGTCCGAGACAAAAGAAATTGGCCGGAACCAAAGTTCCGGCCAAGTTTGAACAGGGAGGCTTCACGTCTGGGAGACGTGAGGGTCCGCAGACCCTCTTTCCGGGCACAAGTCCCGGAAACCTACGTCGGCAAAGGCGCCGGCAGAAACTGGCTGCGTCGAAACGCATGCTTAACATGGAGCATTTCGCAGCGGACCACCACCCGGAATTTCTTCTGGCTCGTCTGCAAAAACTGCAACGCTCCTAGGGAGACGACCTCTCGGTGTTGAATTTCAACGGTTCACCGAGGTCAGCTAAGTCGAGTTTCCGCTACCTTACGCAATAGGAAATCACGGAAGACGCTGATGCGCTTGGACGAACGCAGTTCCTCCGGGTAGACGAAATAGGCCTCGACCGGCGGACCGGTCAGTTCAGGAAGTACACGCACGAGTTCGGTATATTCGTTGGCCATGAAATCGGGTAGCGCACAAATCCCGAGCCCGCTGACTACCGCACGAAGCATGCCGTAGAAATTGTTCACGGTCAGAATCGGCTTGCGCTCGCGCCCGGCCATGGTCCCGGTATCGAGCAGCCAGTTTATGTTCTGCACCGGCGGGCGAGAATCGTCGCCGTAGACGATCAGCCGGTGCTTGTCCAGGTCCTCGACCCTTTGCGGCATGCCGTGCTTCTTGATGTAATCCGGCGCGCCGTAAATATGAACCTGGATACTGACGAGGTGCCGCTGGATCAGATCCGGCTGCCGCGGCGGCGCCATGCGTATGGCCACATCGGCTTCGCGCATCGACAGGTCGAGCTCGGCATCATCGACCACCAGGCTGACCTGGATTTCGGGGTAGAGGTCAAGGAATTCCCGGATGCGCGGTGTCAGCCAAGTCGAGCCGAAGGCCACCGTCGTCTGAATCTTGAGCGGTCCTTTGGGTCGGTCCTTCGATTCGGAGATCAAGCCTTCCGCCATCGATAGCTTGGCGAATACGTCGCGCGCCGTTCGGAACAACAGCTCACCCTGCTCGGTCAAGATCAGGCCGCGGGCATGGCGGTGAAACAGCGGGACGCTCAAGCTTTCCTCGAGCGCACTGATCTGTCGGCTGACTGCGGATTGGCTGAGATTCAGCGACTCGCCGGCATGCGTAAAGCTACCTGCCTCGGCCACGGCGTGGAAAACCCTCAACTTGTCCCAATCCATCCCTGCTTCCCCTGGAGCGCCTCGACAGGATTCGACGCTCGCCTGCTATTTTGCAGCGCGCACGCTGACTGATTCCTCCTGCGCTGCCAAAAACTTCTCCGCCTCGAGTGCGGCCATGCATCCCATCCCGGCCGCGGTAACCGCCTGGCGAAATATCTTGTCTCTGACATCGCCCGCGGCGAAGACCCCCGGGATCGCGGTTTCGGTCGAGTCCGGGCGGGATAGGACATAACCCTCCGGGTCGAGCGGGAGCTGCCCGGCCACGAACCCGGTCACCGGTGTGTGCCCGATCGCGATGAAAACGCCATCGCAGGGTTGCGTGGTGAAAGCACCGGTGCGCAGGTTGCGCAAGCGGATCCCGGTGACGACAGGCGGTTCAGGCACGCCAAGGATCTCCTCGACAACGCTGTCCCAGACAATGTCGATCTTGGGGTTACGAAACAGCCGATCTTGCAGGATTTTCTCCGCCCGCAACGCATCGCGGCGATGAACGAGGGTCACCCGCCGCGCGTGGTTGGTCAGATAGATCGCCTCCTCGACCGCGGTATTGCCGCCCCCAACCACGACGACGTCCTTGCCGCGGAAGAAAAATCCGTCGCAGGTGGCACAAGCCGACACCCCGAAGCCGCGGAAGACTTCCTCGCTCGGCAAACCGAGCCAACGAGCCTGGGCGCCGGTCGCTATGATCACCGTATCGCCCGTATAGAGATCCCCCGAATCGCCGGTGGCGACGAAGGGCCGGCGGGCGAGATCGATCGCGACGATCAGGTCGAGAATCATCCGCGTACCGACGTGTTCAGCCTGCTGCCGCATCTGTTCCATCAACCACGGCCCCTGGATAATATCGGCGAAGCCGGGATAGTTCTCGACGTCGGTGGTGATGGTCATCTGGCCGCCCGGTTGCAGCCCGGTGACGAGGATGGGCTGCAAATTGCCGCGCGCCGCATAGATCGCTGCGGTATAGCCGGCCGGTCCCGCGCCGATGATCAGGACCTTGCTATGATGACGCTCGGGCATTCCGGGCACCCCGGTGATCGATTGACGAATTATATCATTCTTCGGCGGTGCCGCGGGAAGGAGCGGGGCTAAAAGCCGAACATGTGGTCGAGGCTGAACGAGCCGTTGCAACCGACCAGCCCGTGATAGCCAAAGAGCCGGCAGGTCGCGTCGCGAATCATCACATAAGCGCCGGTTCCTGCGCGGGCTCGCGTCGCCCCGTCAAATACATCTCGATAGTACCAGAGCCGCGAACCCGAACAGGGGATCGCCAAACTCGTCCGGGCTACCTCGCGCCCGCCGCCGTCGTGGAGAGTGATCTCAGTGGCGCTCACCGCTCGCCACGGGCGCGATGCGGGATAGATCAGCTGGCACAATGTGTCGTAGCCGTTAGCGCCGAGCCTTAGGAACAGGCGGGTGGACAATCCCGGAGGACGCCCGCTATAGGATTGCGGCTCGTCGCGATAAGCTAAAATCGTGTTGAAGACATGCGCGCCAAAACTGGTTTCAGCGGCATGACCGCTGCGCCGGTGGCGATAGCGGAACAGCGCGTGAAGCCACCCATCCGCGGTGCCTCCGGCGGAAAAGTCGTAGATCAGCTCGACATGGCCATAGCCGCTGTGCAGAGCATCGATCCCGGCGACCTCGTCCAGGTTGAGTACCACTTGGTGCGCCCGAGGCACTCGCCCGAAAGGATGACGCAGAACTTCGTTTCCCTCCGGGTCATAGACCAGCGCCGCAATCGGCAGCTCGGCTTGATCGACGGTCATCGGCGTCGGCAGTACAAAGCTCTCCCATTCATGGAGCGGCATGACCGGCGCGGGCAGCAGATAACCCTTGCCGAGGGTGCCCGTGAGCCTCGGAAGATCGAGGTCGGCCACCAGGTCGCCGCGTTCGACATTGACATGTGCAATCCGTCGGCGGCTGCGATCGATGATCTCGTAGCGGGGCCGCACCACGTGCTTCCCCGCGCGCAGCTCGATCTGCCTGGGCCAGGCCAGGCTCGGCAGGACTTCGCCGATATCGACCGCACGGGTCGCAAACGGCGCGATCGGCTGGGCGATCGGCACCAGGTGCTCCTCGCCCATCGGGTTTAGACGAATGTCGCAGGCCGGAATTGGGATGGGATGGCTGTTCTGAAGCCAGAGCACGACTCGCTCGCCGGGGCCGGGCGCGGGGAGGCCGGCATAGCGGTCTGCGGGCCAAGCGTTCGCGTCATGAGTGGAGGAGAGCGAGCAGTCGGTATCGGCACGATCACTGCTGGCGATCTCGGGGCTGGCATCGCCGAATGTGTCGAGGGCGTATTTGACGACGTCGTGCCCGGCCGCTCCAACGACGTGAAGAAATAGTTGACCGCAGAATTCGGTCAGGCGGAAGTGGTCGCGGATTTCGCGACTATCGAGAACGATCGTGCTCCCGGCCGCGCCACAGCTTTCGCACCACTCGGCAAGGATTTGACCGTCACCGGCGAACAACGTCATCCAGCAGGTGACAGTTTCTGCGCCGTACCCTGACCAGTAGTTCGCGGTCACGAGCCGCGTATGCAATCCGCCTGCATCACGGAAAAAAGCAAAGTTGGTGGCGAAATTGAGCGGGTGGAGATAAGCGCTCCGGTTGGTCAAACGCTCGGCGGGGATCCGCATGGTGTCGAGGCTGAAGGCACGCGCGCCGTCGGGCAAATAGGGCTGGAGCTGCGCGATTGTGCGCTCGGCGTCGAACGCGGCCACGAACACCGACCGAGCGCGCGAGGCGGCGAGCTCAGTCACCGGCCTCGCTGCGCGGCCAAAGACCGTGTCGCCGATCCGAGCCACTTGTTGGACATAAATGCCGGCGATTTCGACCCTGTCGAGGCAGAAGATCTCGTTGAAGGCCTCGGCGGCACCGCTCGGATCGTAGACAGCAACCGGAGTGTTGCGCATCAGCATGCCAACCAGAGCCTGCCCCTGCCGGGCGGCGCTCGGATGGGTTAGGGCTTTGTAGAGTGTGTTGCCGCCGCGGGCGTTGTCGAAGGTCTCGATGCGCAGGGCCATGGCGGCGAGCCGTGTTCGAAGGCAGCGGGCAGCACCCGTTCCGATACTACACCCTTTGCAGCGGGCGCAAGCCGCCGGAGTTAACGTGAACCGGCTCGATCCCGCCCGATGAACGCTCTGCCGAGGCGTCGGCAAAACCAAGGCGCCCCGCCTACCGAACCACCCAGACCATGGTGCGCCGCCGCCAGATCGATGCCCCACTTGGCGAAGACCTGCGCGATGTAGCGAGTGGTCAGAACCGCGATCAATGCGCCGGCGAGGCAGTCCGCGAGGTAGTGAGCACCGACCACGACGCGGCTCATACACACAATCGCCGCCACGAGGATATAAAAGAGAAGGTGCTGGGGCCAAAGAAACCAGAGAGACGCCATCAGAGCGACGATTGTGGCGCTGTGTCCCGAAGGAAACGACCAGTGGTCGGGACGCCAAATGAGCCAAGCAAAATCATAGACATCAGACTGGAAGAGTAGTTTTGGCCTGGCTCGTCCAAAGACAATCTTCAGCACATCAACGATGACGCCCGAGGCGGCAATCGAAAGGAAGAGGAACGCCGGAATTGCCGACAGGGCGCGCAGCGGCAGTGCGAACTGCTGCAGTCGGGGCGGTACGCCGCCCCAGTGCAGCGCGACGAAAGCAAGGCCGAAGATGGTCAAATAGCCGTAAGTCAAACCGAGACGCCCTGTGAAGTCGAAGAGCGAGCGCAGGTCGTGGTCTCGGGCGTGGAAGAACAATGCGAGCGGCCGGTCGGCGGCACCTATCGAGATCACCACGAGAAGCGTCGTTGCGGCCGCAACAAAAACGAGGCGAATGGCGGGCAACCCACGAGCGCGACGTGCGATGGCCCATGCGGCGGCCGCATCGCGCAAGATCAACCGATAGAATCGGAGGAGCGGCGGCGCCGTGAGACCGTCGCAATCGACGATCCACCAGGAGAGCAGCGCCGTCGTGCCATAGACGAGCAGGCCGGCATAGACGACATCCGACAGAAAATGAGCGCCTTGCGCGATACGGCCCAGTCCGACGAGCACTCCGAAACCGAGAGCGGCCGCTACACCGCGCCGCCGAGAGGGGCCGGGTGGAAGCAAGAAAGCGAAGGAGACGAGCGAGAAGGCGAGCGCGGCGTGGCCGGAAACGAAAGCACAGTTGCGATCGCACTCGGCCGCGGGCAGCGGCGCCGGCGTGAAATGATGGGTCCCGCCGAACGCTTCGATCTGCGTGGGCCGGGCGCGTCCCCAATGATCCTTTAGAAGAGTGTTTGCGAGGAGTCCCGGACCGGCAGCCGTCGACGCAACGAGAAAGATCAGCGCCTTGCGGTCCAGCCGCCACAGCGGCCGCCCGAGAAGGAGAAGCCAGGACGCGCCGACCGCGGCGAGGACTAGCGTGCCCCCGGTGATCCAAGGGATTACATGAAAGAGCAACACGATCGGCGACCAACTCGCTAGCATAAAGCCGCGCTCAGGATCGTAGAACAGCCCACTGGTCGCCAGGTCGACTTGGGGTGCAAAGAAGAAGATTGCCAGCGTGAAGGCAACCATCCCAAGATAGACTACGAATGCCTTCATGCCCGCTTTCGCCGTCCGAGAACGAGTACTTGCAGTGCGGCGCCGGCGCGCGTCGTGTTATCCGGGTCCGGATCGGACCAGCCGTCGATTCGGCCAGAGAACGGCCGGGTGATACCGGCCGCCCTCATCGTCTTATGAAAGCGGGCAAATTTGGCGTTGCAAGCCGCTCCCGCAGCAACGCCAGCCCAACCGCGCCGATGCGCCGCGACGGGGTTATGAGCACCGAACCAATGCCGCTGCGCAGGATGCCGGCGAGCGCCTCGGCGGTCTCGTCGCCACGCCTGGGTGTCGATCGATAGGCTCTATTGGTTCCACTGATCAACACCGACGGAATCGGCCGCGGCATCGTCGCGAGCGCCGCAAAGCGGTGCGGTTCGGCCGCCAGCCTTACTTGCGTACCCCAAGGGACAGCAGCCCGCGTAGCGATCACTCCCGGTCCGCGGAGACGGTCGTGTTTAGACACGACCAACAGGTCGCACTCCGCGGCCGATCCCGGGATTCTGGATCTGCGCGGCGACGGTATCCCCGCCGCCGGCGCGCAGATCGCGCGTCTGTCGGCCCGGCGGAGGCCATTGCTTCCGTTTACGCATTCCGCTTGTGCACGGCAAGGATTTCCCTGGGCTATATGATGAGTGTCCTAGCCCAGGTTGGCCTTTCATCAGAGAAAAGCGAAAGAGAAAAGCGAAGCGCCATCAGCCGAAGGAGACGGTGACGACCTCATAGGATTTCGCGCCGCGCGGGGTGGCGACCTCGACGCTCTCCCCGGTTCGTTTGCCGATCAGCGCGCGCGCCAGCGGTGATGTCACCGACAGCCGCCCTTGACTGATATCGGCTTCGTCCTCGCCGACGATTTGAAAGGTCTGCTCCTCGTCGGTCTCCTCGTCCGCAAGCGTGACCCTCGCCCCGAATTTGATCACCGACCCCGATAGCTTGGAGACGTCAATGACTTCCGCACGCGCGATCTTGTCCTCGATTTCCGCCAGCCGGCCTTCGATAAAGCTCTGCCGGTCGCGCGCGGAGTGATATTCGGCATTCTCTGCCAAGTCGCCATGATCTCGAGCCTCGGCGATGGCGCGGATTATCGCCGGTCGATCGACGGTCTTCAGGCGCTTCAGCTCCTCCTGGAGCCGATTGTAGCCATCGGCCGTCATCGGGATCTTGTTCATTGAAAAGGGGTTCACATCCTGCTGACGAAAACCACGGCAGAGGTCGCCGCGGAACAATCAAAAGTATGACTGTAGTGGCTTAACTTCAAGATTGCCGGCGCGCAACGCCTTGATCGCCTGCACCGCCGCCCGCGCCCCGGCGACGGTCGTATAATACGGGATGCTGTTGGTCAGCGCGGTACGTCTCAGGCTAAAGCTATCAGCGATCGCTTGCGCACCCTCGGTCGTGTTGAAGACAAGTTGGACGCCGCCGCTCAACATCAGATCGACAATGTGAGGGCGTCCGTCGCTCACCTTGTTGATGCGCGCCACCGGCAGGCCGTAGGCCATCAGGGCCTGCGCAGTGCCGTTGGTAGCGATTAGCGCGAAACCCATTTCGAGGAGCTCGCGGCAAGGTTCTACGAGCGCCGTCTTGTCTTGATCCCGGACGGAGACAAAGACGCGGCCCTCGAACGGCAAGTTGGTCCCGCTGGCGAGCTGCGACTTCGCGAAGGCGCGCCCGAAATCCGTGTCGAGCCCCATGACCTCGCCGGTCGACTTCATCTCGGGTCCAAGTATCAGATCGACGCCCGGGAAACGCGCAAACGGGAAGACGGCTTCTTTGACCGCTACATGGCCGCCATTTGCGAGACGCGAGCGGCAAAGGCGTGAGATGCTCGGGTCGAGACGATCGCCCGCCATGACCCGTGCGGCTATCTTGGCGATCGGAACACCGATCGCCTTGGCAACAAACGGAACGGTCCGCGAGGCCCGTGGATTGACCTCGAGGACGTAGATTTCCTCGCCCTTGACAGCGAATTGGACGTTCATCAGCCCGACTACCTCGAGCGCCCGCGCGAGGGCGACGGTCTGTTGCTCGATCTTGGCGATGGTGTCGCGCGCGAGACTGTACGGCGGCAGCGAGCAGGCGCTGTCGCCAGAATGAATCCCGGCCTCCTCGATATGCTCCATAATGCCGGCTACCTCGACGGTGGACCCGTCGGACACTGCGTCGACATCGACCTCTATCGCGTCTTTCAGATAGCGGTCGATTAGCACCGGGCTCGTCCCGGACACCTTGACGGCATCGCGCATGTACCGCTCGAGCGCGGCGCCGTCATGGACGACCTCCATCGCCCGCCCGCCGAGAACGTAGGACGGGCGGATCATCACCGGATAGCCGATGCGAGAGGCGATCTCTTCGGCCTCGCTCACGGAACAAGCTGTGCCATTCATCGCTTGGCGCAGCCCGAGGGTCCTGAGAAGTCGCTGGAAACGGCCGCGGTCCTCGGCGAGATCGATTGCGTCGGGCGAGGTCCCGAGGATCGGAACCCGCGCCCGCTCCAGCGCCGCCGCGAGTTTCAGCGGGGTTTGCCCGCCGAACTGCACGATCACTCCGAGCAGGGTGCCTCGGCGCTCTTCGACCCGCACGATCTCGACCACATCCTCGGCGGTCAGCGGCTCGAAATAAAGCCGGTCGGACGTGTCGTAATCTGTCGACACGGTTTCCGGGTTGCAGTTGATCATAATCGTTTCGATGCCTACCTCGCGCAGACTGTAGGCCGCGTGCACGCAGCAGTAGTCGAACTCGATACCCTGTCCGATCCGATTGGGGCCGCCACCAAGAATGATGACCTTTCGCCGGTCACTCGGATCGGCCTCGCATTCCGGCGTATCGAACCCGTCGCCCTCATACGAGGAGTATAGGTATGGGGTGAGCGAGGGGAACTCGGCTGCGCAAGTGTCGATACGCCGATAGATCGGCCGCAAATCCTGATCTCGACGGCGTGCGGATACCGCTTCCTCGTCGAGCCCTGCCAGCTTGCCGAGGCGCGCATCCGAGAAACCCATCTGCTTAAGGCGCAAAAATGCAGTGCGATCGTGTGGCAACCCGTCTCGCCGTACACGCTCCTCGATCTCGACGATCTCGCGGATGCGGTCGAGAAACCAGAACTCGAAGCGACATGCGGCGTGGATCTCCGCCGTCGTTAGCCCGTGCCGGTAGGCCTGGGCAATCAGCCGCAAGCGATCGGGCGAGGGTCTGGCCAACGCGGCCCTGACGGCGTCCTTGCCGGCGCTCTCCACACCCTCGATCGCAACCTCGTCGAAGCCGCTGAGACCGGTTTCCAGCGAGCGTAGCGCCTTTTGCACCGACTCGGCGAAGGTGCGCCCGATCGCCATCGCCTCGCCGACCGATTTCATCGAGGTCGTCAGCAGCGGTTCGGTCCCCGGAAACTTTTCGAACGTGAAACGCGGCATCTTGGTGACGATGTAGTCGATCGTCGGTTCGAACGAGGCTGGCGTCGTTTGGGTAATCTCGTTGTCCAGCTCGTCGAGGGTGTAGCCGACAGCAAGTTTGGCGGCGACTTTGGCAATCGGAAAGCCCGTGGCCTTCGAGGCGAGTGCCGAGGAGCGGGAAACCCGCGGGTTCATTTCGATGACCACGAGGCGGCCATCGGCCGGGTTGATCGCGAACTGCACGTTCGATCCGCCGGTGTCGACGCCGATCTCGCGCAAGACCGCGATCGCGGCGTTGCGCATCAGCTGGTATTCCTTGTCGGTGAGGGTTAGTGCCGGGGCGACGCAAACCGAGTCCCCGGTGTGAATCCCCATTGGATCGATATTCTCGATCGAACAGACGATGATGCAGTTATCCGCGCGGTCGCGGACCACCTCCATCTCGTATTCCTTCCAACCGAGGACCGATTCCTCGATCAGTACCTCGTGCGTCGGCGAGGCTCTGAGCCCGCCGCGTACGATCTCCTCGAATTCCTGTGCGTTATAGGCGACGCCGCCGCCGGTGCCCCCCAAAGTGAACGAAGGTCTGATGATCGCCGGCAATCCCACGGTCTCGAGCGCCGCGACCGCCTGGTCTATCGAGCGTACCAGTCGGCTCTTCGGCGAGGCGAGGCCGATCCTGTCCATGGCCTGGCGGAAGCGCTGGCGATCCTCGGCCTTGGCGATTGCCTTCTCGGTGGCGCCGATCAATTCGACCCCGTAGCGTTTGAGCACACCCGAGCGGGCGAGCGCCACCGCGGTGTTGAGCGCTGTCTGCCCGCCCATGGTCGGCAACAGCGCCTGCGGCCGCTCGCGGGCGATGATCTTCGTGACCATCTCCGGGGTGACCGGCTCGATATAGGTGGCGTCGGCGAGCTCCGGGTCGGTCATGATCGTAGCGGGATTCGAATTCACCAGCACGATCCGATACCCTTCGCTCTTTAGAGCCTTACAGGCTTGGGTCCCCGAATAGTCGAACTCGCAAGCTTGGCCGATGATGATCGGGCCGGCGCCGATGATCAGGATGCTGTCGATGTCCGTGCGCTTAGGCATTTCCGCCCATCAGCCGGACAAAACGCTCGAACAGGTAATGGCTGTCTTGCGGACCGGGGCTCGCCTCCGGGTGATATTGCACGGAAAAGACCGGCTTGCCGATCATCCGCAGCCCTTCGTTGCTTTTGTCGAAGAGCGAGAGATGGGTCGGCTCGACGTTTTCCGGCAAGCTTTCTGGGTCAACGACGAACCCATGGTTTTGGCTGGTGATCTCTACCTTGCCGGTCCGCAGATCCTTGACCGGGTGATTAGCTCCGCGGTGACCGCGCGCCATCTTGCGGGTACTGCCGCCGAGCGCCAGCGCCAGCAACTGGTGACCGAGGCAAATGCCGAAGATGGGCTTACCCGAAGCCAACAGGTCGCGCAGCACCGGCACCGCGTAGGCGCCGGTCGCGGCTGGGTCACCTGGGCCGTTCGACAAGAAAATGCCGTCGGGCTGATGCCGCATTATATCCTCAGTCGAGGCGCTGGCCGGAACTACGGTGACGCGGCAGCCGTACGCGGCGAGCATCCGCAGAATGTTGCGCTTGACGCCATAATCGATCGCGACAACGCTGAGGCGAGGACTCTGTTGTAGACCATAGCCGCGCTCTCGATCCCACACGGTTTCGGTCCACTCGTAAGTTTGGCGGCAAGTCACTTCTTTGGCGAGATCCATCCCTTCGAGACCCGGCCACACGCGAGCCTGGGCCTGAAGAGAAGCGATGTCGAGCCGTCCCTCGGGATCGTGTGCGATGACGCCGCTGGGCGGTCCGATATCGCGAATCCGCGTGGTCAGCCGGCGCGTGTCGACGCCTGAGATACCGATGAGCCCGTGGCCCTTGAGCCAAGCGTCGAGCGACTGGGTTGCGCGATAGCTCGCCGGCTCGGTAATGGGTGCTCTCAGGACCAACCCACGCGCCGCGGGCGTGGTGGCTTCGACATCCTCGCGATTCGCTCCGACATTGCCGATGTGGGGAAAGGTGAAGGTGATGATCTGCCCGGCATAGGACGGGTCGGTCAGGATCTCCTGGTATCCGGTGACAGCCGTATTGAAGCAGACTTCGCCGCCGGCCGTACCGATCGCGCCGAGGCCGCGGCCCCAAAACAAGGTGCCGTCGGCAAGCACGAGCGCAGCGTTGCAGTCGGGCGGGCGCAGCGTCGGGTCACGCATCGGCGGGGAGTCCATGTGGCGTGCCGCCGCCTACCGGACGGCACGGGCACGGCCAGGGCGGACAGCGGAGCGGGTAAGCATTACCCTCTCGTGCTCGCGGCGTCAACCCGGTGCCGGTCCGAACTTCTCACTGTTTCAAATACTTAGTCGACGATGTGCAGAATTGCCGCGGACTGCGAAACGCGCTAGGCTTTACCGGTCGCTCGGAGGGGGAATGTGCCGATGCTGCGTCAAGCCTTCACCGACCGGCTCAAACAGGCGCTGAAGGCCGGGGATGCGCGCACCCTCTCGACCACTCGCCTGATCTTGGCCGGGCTCAAGGATCGCGACATCGCTGTGCGCGGACAAAGTAATACCGAGGGCATTTCCGAGGCCGAGATCCAGCGGATGCTGCAAGCGATGATCAAACAGCGCCGCGAATCGATCGCGCTTTATGAGCAAGGCAACCGTCTCGACCTCGCGCAACAGGAGCGCGAGGAGATCGCGGTGATCGAGAGTTTTCTGCCCCGCCAGTTCGAGGAGAGCGAGATCGAGGCGGCGGTAAAGGCCTTGATCGCCGAGACTGGGGCGACGGGCATCAAGGACATGGGCCGGGTCATGGCGGCGCTCCGCGAGCGCCACGCCGGGGTCATCGACTTTAGCCAGGCGGGCGTGATTGCAAAGCGGCTCCTGAGCTGAGCCCGGCCCCATGGCTCCGGCGCTGCGTCTCCATCGAACCCCTGCCTCCTGTCAATGCAAGTTCGCGCCGGGGAGGGGCGCACCACTATGGCAGGAGCGGGTCGGCGCTTTCGTCATCGCCGGCCTCTAGGGTATGTCGCTCCTTCATTTTGTGGAACGCCGATGCTGCCGCCCCCCTTGCGGAGTCCGGGCCTGCACCTAATATCTGCCAGGAGTGTCATATTATCAATTATAAAAAGGGGATGTCGGTGCGAAATACGCAATATCCCAGTGCCTCGTTGCCGAAGTCAGCGCATGTGCTCCCAGCTGTCTCGTCATGCCCGAAAAAACAGTTATCCAGGGCTCAATGCTTGAATGCTGCCCAGGCATCACGTAGCTGCGACTTCCGCCAATTCTCGCAACGTCCTGTTAGACTAAAATCCCCTGCCAATTCCCTGCCGACCCCTTTTTACGGCCCCGAAACAGCACAAAAATTCTCTGCCGGCAGGCTCGGCCAAATCGTATCTAACGTTCTGATTTACAATATATTTTTGGCAATAAGAGAGGTGATTTTTCGGCAGCAAACCGAGTTTTTTCCCTGCCGACAAGGAAATGCGGCGCGGTCAGTCGTGACGCAGCGGGCAAGCACTAAGCGCGACAAGGTGTGCGAGTACTGCGGCCCCTGGCTGCAGAGGGCATGATAGATGGCCTTTCCGCCCGGTTTTCTCGACGAGTTGCGCAGCCGGGTTTCCCTTGCCGGGCTGATCGGCCGCCGGGTGAAGCTGGTGCGGCGTGGCCGCGAATATGCTGGGCTGTGCCCGTTCCACCACGAGAAGACGCCCTCCTTCTATGTCGTCGAGGATAAGTCGTTCTTTCACTGTTTTGGGTGTAGCGCGCATGGCGATGTGATCGGCTTTGTAATGCGTGCCGACAATCTCGACTTCATCGAGGCAATCGAGAAACTGGCGGGCGAGGCTGGGCTCGCCGTCCCGCGCGCGACCCCGCAGGAGCGCGAACGCGCGCAGCAGCAAAAAACTTTGCTCGAGGTGTTGGAGGCTGCTGCGGCCTTTTACGAGGCTCGTCTGGCGTCGCCCGCGGGCTCTCGTGCGCGAAATTATCTCGATGAACGTGGTCTCGATGCCGAGACGATCCGGCGCTTTCGCCTGGGTTGGGCTCCGGATGACCGACAGGCGCTGCGCCGCAGCCTTTCAGCCGATTTTCCCGAGTCGCTGCTGATCGAGGCTGGGCTCCTGCGTCGGCCATCGAGCGCCGCCGCGGACGAGTTGATCGACTATTTCCGCAGCAGAGTGATGTTTCCGATTGGCGATCGAACCGGCCGGGTGATCGCCTTTGGCGGCCGCATCATCGGTGACGGACAACCCAAATATCTGAACTCGCCGGAATCCACACTCTTTGAGAAAGGACGCGTGCTGTACGGCTGGGCGGCGGCGCGGGCAGGCCTCTCGCGCGAAGCGCCGTCCACGGGGCCTGGGGTGATCGTCACCGAAGGCTACATGGATGTGATCGCGTTGCATCGCGCGGGTTTCCCGACCGCCGTGGCGCCGCTGGGGACGGCATTGACCGATTTTCAGTTGCATGACCTCTGGCGCCTCGGATCGGAGCCCGTCCTCTGTTTCGACGGCGATGCGGCGGGTCAGCACGCCGCCGCCCGAGCACTCTATCGGGCGCTCCCGTTCCTGGGTGCGGGTCGGAGCCTGCGTTTCGCGAGCCTCCCCGCCGGGGAGGACCCCGATTCGTTGATCCGCAACGAAGGTCGCATCGCTTTCGAAGCAATTCTCGCCGCCGCGCGGCCCTTGTCGGACATGCTGTGGGAAATCGAGCTCGCTGCGAAGCCCCGCAATACCCCGGAACGCCTCGCCGATGTGTGGCGCCGGCTGGTGAGCCGGGTCGAGTTGATCCCCGACCGGAAGGTGCAGGCTGAGTACCGTAATCTCTTCTATAAGCGGTTCGATCCACGCCCCACGGTTACCAGATCGCGGGATCGAATACGCCAGGGCTCGAGCGCGGTACACGAGGGCCCGCCGCCGCCGCCTCGCCCCCCGCAGCGCCTGCAGCGCGAAATACTGCTCCGGATCCTCCTCCATTTCCCTGGCTTGATTGTTGAGGTCGCGGAGGAGTTCGCCTCTCTCGACCTGCCCGAGGCCGATTTTGACAAGCTTCGGCATGAGATTTTAGGGCTTGAAGCCTCGCGGCCGGGGCTTGACGCTGGAACGCTGCAACAACACCTTGTGCAGAGCGGGTTTGCGGCGACCGTGGACGCGCTTCTAACACCCTCTGTCGATACGGGTTTTGTGGTCCGATGCCCCGATCCGGCCTCCGCGCGTAAGGAATGGACGCATGTGATCAGAATGTTGGGGCGCAGAGAGCGGCCGGTCATGGCTGCCGGTGGCGACCTCGAAAGCGAGGTATCGGCGGAGATGTGGGGCCGGTTCCAAGCCGCCAGGGAGCAGGAGTTGCAGCAGGGTCTGATCGGCAGTGACGACCACATTTGACCTGCTCTTGACCAAAGAACGTCGAGAGAATCCTGTCGAAGGATTGTTTAGTCGCGTCCGGCCGCGGCCGGACGGAAGGTGTGCTTATTTAGGGATGGTCGAATGGCGAGCAAAGCGGCGAACACGGCTGAAGCAACCGAAACGCGCGAGGAGGCAGCAGATGCTCCGCTTCTCGACACTCTTGCCGCTGCGATCAAGAAGATACTGGCCCGCGGCAAAGAGCGCGGATATTTGACCTATGATGAATTAAACGCCGCGCTGCCGCATGACCAGGTGTCCTCGGAGCAGATCGAGGACACGATGACGATGCTGTCGGAGCTCGGGGTCAATTTGATCGAGAGCGAGGAGAGCGAGGAGCCGGCGGCCGCCGAGGCCGAGGAAGCCGACAGCGAGGTCCGTGGCAATCTCGATGATGACGATATCGGCCGCACCGATGATCCCGTTCGTATGTATCTGCGGGAGATGGGTTCGGTCGAGCTGCTGTCCCGGGAAGGGGAGATTGCGATCGCCAAGCGGATCGAGGCCGGCCGCGAGATGATGATCGGCGGCATCTGTGAGAACCCGCTGACGATCCGCGCGATCATCGGTTGGCGCGACGCTCTCAACGAAGGAAAGATGTTGCTTCGCGACATAATTGATCTCGACGCGACATATGGCAACGGTGGGTTCGAGCAGGTGCCGGCGGAGGTGGTTGTCATCGCACCATCCGAGGCTGATCCAGAGCCCAAGGCCGAAACCGGGAACGGGGAAGAACCGCCGGCTGAGCTCGTGGGGCTCGAGAGTGAGCTTGCCGTCGAGGAGGCTGAGGGCGAGGAAAGCTCAGTCTCGCTCGCCGCGATGGAAGCGCAGCTGAAGCCCAGCGCTCTCGCGACTTTCGACACGATCGCCGAAACCCACAAGAGGCTGCGCAAGCTTCAGGATCAGCGGATCAACGCCTTGCAGAAAGGCGAGACGCTGGCACGGGCTACCGAACGCCGCTACGAGAAGCTCAAGGCAGCAATTATCGAGGATGTCAAGCGGGTGCGCTTGAACAACACGCGTATCGAGGACCTTGTCGAGCAGCTCTACGATGTCAATCGGCGGCTCGTGGCCGATGAAGGAAGACTGCTGAGGCTGGCTGAGAGTGTTGGGATCAGGCGCCCGGAATTTCTGCAGCATTATATCGGCAACGAGCTCGGCGCCAATTGGCTCGATCGGGTCGGAATTATGCCCGGTCGCGGGTGGGCAAAATTAGCCGAAAAGCACTGTACGGACGTGGCAAGGCTGCGCGCCGCAGTTGCGCAGATTGCTGCCGAGGCGAAGCTGCCGATCGCGGAGTTCCGCCGCGTCGTGCAAACCGTGCAGCGCGGCGAGCGCGAAGCGAGCCGGGCAAAAAAGGAAATGGTTGAGGCCAATCTGCGCCTCGTGATCTCGATCGCCAAGAAATACACGAACCGCGGGTTGCAGTTCCTGGACCTCATTCAGGAGGGAAATATCGGTTTGATGAAGGCGGTCGATAAGTTCGAATACCGCCGCGGCTACAAATTCTCGACCTATGCCACCTGGTGGATCCGCCAGGCGATCACCCGCTCGATCGCCGATCAGGCGCGCACGATCCGTATCCCCGTGCACATGATCGAGACGATCAACAAGCTGGTGCGCACCTCGCGGCAGATGTTGCACGAGATCGGCCGCGAGCCGACCCCGGAGGAGCTCGCCGAAAAGCTCGCGATGCCGCTCGAAAAAGTGCGCAAGGTTTTAAAGATTGCCAAGGAGCCTATCAGCCTCGAGACACCGATCGGTGACGAGGAGGATTCGCATCTGGGCGACTTCATCGAAGACAAGAATGCGGTGTTGCCGCTCGATGCGGCGATCCAGGCAAATCTGCGCGAGACGACCACGCGCGTTCTGGCTTCATTGACGGCGCGAGAGGAGCGCGTATTGCGCATGCGCTTCGGCATCGGTATGAACACCGACCACACGCTCGAGGAGGTCGGCCAGCAATTCTCGGTGACCCGCGAGCGCATCCGTCAGATCGAGGCCAAGGCGTTGAGGAAACTCAAACACCCGAGCCGTTCGCGCAAATTGCGCAGCTTCCTCGACACCTAAGCGCGCCAGACACCTCGGGGCCCGTAGTTCAGCTGGTTAGAACACGCCGCTCATAACGGTGTAGTCGCAGGTTCGAATCCTGCCGGGCCTACTCGCCTCGCGGCTGTGCGGTCAGATTCTTCGGCGGTCGCCAGCCCAGTGCAATAAGGTTTGGGATTGGCGACGGCGGCAGCCGAGATCGCCGGGCGCGCAGTGTCGCTGGATCTATCGCAAACACCGGCGAATAGACGCAGCAGCTCTGCGGGCGTTAATTCCAGCTGGAATCCGGGGTGAAAATTGGACCCATGGGCTCCGTCGGCTCATAACGGTAGCCCGGCCGCATTTGTCTTTGACGATAACGACTCTATAAGAGGTCACGAGACCTGCGCGATCTCGCGCACCCGGGTGGAGCGAGCGGCGGCGAGATGGTCCTTGGCCAGCACGGTATAGACTGCGGGCAGGACGAACAGGGTGAACAAGGTACCGACCGACATGCCGGCGACGACGACGACACCGATCGAGAAGCGGCTGGCCGCACCCGCCCCGGTCGCGATCAGCAACGGCACGAGCCCGACGACCATCGCCGCCGTCGTCATCAGGATCGGCCGCAAACGGACCCGGGCGGCCTGCTCGATCGCGCGGCGGCGGTCGAGGTTCTCGCGCACCTGCAGCACATTGGCGAACTCGACCATCAGAATGCCGTGTTTGCTGATCAGCCCGATCAAGGTGACCAACCCTACTTGGGTGTAGATGTTCATCGTCGCCAGGCCGAAGAACAGCGGCATCAACGCCCCGCAGATCGACATAGGCACGCTGACGAGGATCACCAACGGGTCGCGCAGGCTCTCGAACTGTGCCGCCAGCACCAGGAAGATCACGATTAGCGCAAAAATGAAGGTGATCGTCAGCTGATTGCCTTCGCGCACGTATTGGCGCGTGTCGGACAGATAGTCGTGACTGAAGCCAGCGGGTAGTTCCTTTGTCTGCTGCTCGAGGAAATTGACCGCTTGGCCTATTGTTACCCCGGGCATTGGCACGGCTTGAAAGGTGGCGGAGTTCAGTTGGTTGTATTGGGTCAGCGCGTTGGGTTGGGTGCTGGTCGTCAGTTCGACGAGATTTGATAGCGGCACCGGCTGACCGGCCGCCGAGGTTACATAGTAGCGCGTCAGGGTCTCGGGTGTCAGACGGTCGGCCCGCGGCACCTGCGGGATCACCTCAGCAGACCGGCCACCGAGATTGAAACGGTTGATGTAGTTCTCGCCGACCAGCACCGCCAAGGTGTTGCCGATCGATTGCATCGTGACGCCGAGCTGGCTCGCTTTCGAACGGTCGATCTTGACCCCGATCACCGGCTGATTGAAGTCGAGATCGCTGTCAATGACCATGAACAGGCCGCTTTTGCGTGCCGCGGCTTTGATCTGCTGCATCAGCTGGTAGATCTCTTTGAACCCGCCGGTCGAATAAATCACCATCTGGACCGGTAAACCGCCAATGGTCGCGGGCAGCGGCGGCAGGGAGAAAACAAACGCGTTCAGTCCCTCGACGCCCGCCACCTTTCGCTGCATCAACGGCTTGAGCTGCTGCGCCGAACGACTGCGCTCGCCCCACGGCTTCAGAATCGCACCGGCGATACCCTGGTTCGGACCGAAACGGCCGTTGACGACGAACCGCAGATCGGTCTCCGGAAACGAAGCGAAGGCCTTGTCGAGCTTGTCGCCATAAGAGTCCGCGTAATCGAGATTGGCATATTGCGGCGCCTTGGTCAGCGCGAAGAGGACACCCTGATCCTCCTCGGGCGCGAGCTCGGCTTTGATATTCATGTACATGAAAGCGAGGCTGGCAAAGACCGCGGCGGCAAAAAGCGCGGTCACCGGCCGGTAGTCGAGCGAGCGCTCCAGCTTACGCCCGTACCATTCGGCAAGGCGAGAAAAGCCGCGGTCGATCACCCGGGCGAAGCGCCCCTGCGACATCTCGCGCGTCAACAGCAGCGAGCACATCATCGGCGACAACGTCACGGCAACGATGCCCGAGATGATAACCGCACCGGCCAACGTAAAAGCGAATTCCCGGAATAGCGCGCCGGTTACCCCGCCGAGAAAGCCGATCGGTGCATAGACTGCGGCAAGGGTGAGGGTCATCGAAATGACTGGGCTGGCGATCTCGCGAGCGCCGATCAGTGCCGCCTGCGCCGGGGTGCGACCCTGTTCGATATGGCGGTAGACGTTCTCCAGGACGACGATGGCATCGTCGACGACGAGCCCGATAGCGAGAACCATGGCGAGCAAGGTCAGCAGGTTCACGCTGAAGCCGAGCACTGCCATGATTGTTCCGGCGCCGATCAGCGACAACGGGATTGTCACGATCGGGATCAACACCGCTCGGAAACTGCCAAGAAATAGAAAGATGACCACGATAACAATGGCGACGGCCTGGGCCAAAGTCGATTTGACCTCGTTGATCGAGGCCTGGATGAACTTGGTCGAATCGTAGGCGACCTCCATCTTGACCGAAGGCGGCAGATTGCGCTGGATTTCGGGCAATAGTGCGCGAACGCCGGCGACCAGCGTCAACGGGTTGCCGGTCGGGGTCGCCTGCACGCCGATGAATACGGCGTGTTGTCCATTCATCGCCACGCTCGAGGTCCAGCTTTGCGCAGCGAGATCGACGCTGGCGATGTCCTCCATCCGTACGAGCGCGCCATCCTGTGACTTCACCACCATTTTATTGAACTGCCCGACATCGGCGAGCCCGGTGTCAGCGTTGACGTTGGCGACAGTGAAAAAGCCCTTCGCCTGGCCCGGCGCAGATTGGTAATTGTTGGCGCGGATCGCCGCTGCGATGTCGTCGGCGGAGATTCCGTGCGCCGCCATTCGCGCGGGGTCGAGCCAGAGCCGCATCGCGAGGGTCTGACCGCCGAGGATGTCGGCTGAGGAGACGCCGTCGACGGTGGCGAGCAGCGGTTGCACCACCCGGGTCAGATAGTCTGAAATTGCTGCGCTCGACAGTTCCGAGCTGGCAAAGCCGATATACATGACCGCCGTCGTCTGGCCCGTTGCCTTGGTGATAATCGGGTCCTGCGCATCCTTTGGGATCTGGTATTTGACCTGCTGGACCTTGGCCATGACGTCGGTCAATGCCTGGCTCGGGTCGTAGTTGAGCCGGATATAGGCGGTAACGGTGCTGGTCCCCTGGACCGAGGTGGACGTCAGGTAGTCGATGCCCTCGGCTGTTGCCACGGCCTGCAAGATCGGCGTCGTAATAAAACCCTGGATGACGTCGGGCGCAGCGCCGGGATAGATCGTCGTGACTGTGATCGTCGTGTTCGACAATTTGGGATATTGCCGGATCGGTAGCGAGGTCATCGCCCTCAGCCCGATCAGCAGGATCAGCAGGCTTACGACCAGGGAGAGGACAGGCCGACGAATAAAGATGTCGGTGAAGGACATGAATTCCCTCCAGGGCGCCTCGGCGGCCGCTCAGTTCGGCGTCGGATGGGCCGGCGGCTGGGGCGCAGGGGAGCCGGTGATTGCAACCTGGACGCCGTCCTGGAGCTTGATCTGGCCCGCTGCCACGACGCGCAGCCCCGGCTTCAGGCCGTCGACAATCGCTACCTTGCCGTCCCATCGCGCTCCGGTCTTGACCGGGGTACGAGCAGCTTTGAGGATCGGATCGCCCTTGGCGTCCCTACCGTCC
>Ga0209039_10000720_pt1 | contig 31915 bp, 30 predicted proteins | sample BogFormECP12_OM1_FD_188238 | JGI IMG/M metagenome (GOLD analysis project Ga0209039, IMG submission 188238) | Bog forest soil microbial communities from Calvert Island, British Columbia, Canada - ECP12_OM1 (SPAdes) (version 2) | ecosystem: Environmental > Aquatic > Freshwater > Wetlands > Bog ... | reverse complement strand
AAGGACAGCGCGGCGGTGTGTGCGCTTGGCGGGGAAAAACTATCGGGAGGACCCATGCACCCCTGAACCTTGACTGGAATTGAGTCGCGAGCCGCCCCTAGCTAACCACGGCGCGCGGGTTCGACCTTTCCGCCACCTCAGGAACACCCTACCGTCGCTCAATCGCGATTCTTGGGTTGCCGATTTCCCTTGACAAACGACATGATCGTAGACTACAACGCGGGGGTGACGCTTGGAGCCGATTCACCTCTCTGGTGATCGGGAAGGAAAGAGTGCCCATGGCGCGGAGCAAGAAGGAATTGATGATGCAGCTTGCGAAGCTTCAAACACCCCAAATCGAATGGCGACTTTATGTCCAATGTCAGACAATGTATCCAAACCTGAGAACATCTTGAAAACAAAGGGTCGGAAGAGGGATTTTTCTCCCGCCAAACCTGAGAACATACTGAAAATAAAGCCACTTACAGAAACTACAGAAATCCATAAAAGGCATGACAAAATGTCTTGCCTAAAGAGCGCCAAAGCGGGCGGTGACGACCAATCGATCCCCTAAATTGACTTCTCTCGGCCGCTCAGCTACGCTGAATTTCTGGGCAAACCTGACAGAATTTCGGCGATGCACGCGGGCAACTGGATTTCTGAAGGCAACATGAAGAGGGTTTATTTCGACAACAACGCCACGACTCCGCTTGCGCCGGAAGTGTTCGAGGCGATGCGGCCGTACCTGCTCGAGGATTACGGCAACGCCTCGTCGATTCACTGGTTTGGGCAGCGCGCCAAAGCGGGGGTGGAGAAAGCGCGCGAGCAAGTGGCGCGATTGCTGAACGCGCGGCCGAGTGAGATTGTCTTCACCAGCGGCGGGACGGAGTCTGACAACGCCGCGATTTTCGGCATTGTGGAGGCGGCGCGCGCCGAGCGCAAGCACGTGGTGACGACCGCCATCGAACACCCGGCCGTGCTCTCCACCGCGAAGGCGCTGGAGAAGCGCGGGGTGAGCGTGACTTATGTGCGCGTGGGCTCGAGTGGCGTGATCGACCCGGCAGACGTGGCCGGCGCGCTTCGGCCGGAGACCGTGCTGATCAGCGTGATGCACGCCAACAATGAGCTCGGCACGGTCCAGCCGCTCGAGGAAATCGGCTGCATCGCGCGCGAGCGTGACGTTTACTTTCACACGGACGCCGTGCAGTCGGCGGGCAAGATCCCCGTGGATGTGGAAAAACTCGGCGTCGATCTGCTGGCGCTTTCCGCGCACAAACTGAACGGCCCCAAGGGTGTGGGCGCGCTCTACGTCCGCAAGGGGACGATTCTGCGGACGCTGCTGCACGGCGGGCATCACGAACGTGACCGGCGTCCGGGGACCGAAAACGTGGCGGGGATCGTCGGGTTGGGCGCCGCGGCGGAAATCGCCCGCGCCCACCTGGACGAAGAGCATCGCCGCGCGGCGGCACTACGCGATCGCCTCGAGGCCGGCATTCTTGCCGCCGTGCCGCTTGTCGCTGTGAATGGCGACCGCACCCGCAGGGTGCCCGGCACTACGAACCTGACGTTTGATTATATCGAGGGCGAGGGGTTTGTGATTGCCATGGACCTGCGCGGCATCGCCTGCTCAACGGGCTCGGCGTGCTCATCAGGGTCGCTCGAACCCTCGCACGTGCTCTCGGCCATCGGGCTTAGACCGGAACAGGCTCGCGCCAGCATTCGCTTTAGCCTGGGCCGCTTCAATACGGACGAGGATGTTGACGCTGCGCTCCGAATCCTGCCCGGGGTGGTGGAACAATTACGCGCGGTGTCGCCGCACTACAAGGCGGGGTTAGGGGTTAGGGTTTAGGGATTAGCGAGGTCGAGATGGGTTAGCCCCTAATCCCGAACCCCTAATCCCCAATCCCGATTTTCACATGTCCATTGCCATCGCCATGAGCGGCGGTGTCGATAGCTCGACGGCTGCTGCTCTGCTTGCGGAAAACAATCTGGCGAACCCTTCTGGCTTATCGCCTGAGGTAGTGGGGCTGACCATGCAGCTTTGGAACCAGCGCCGCCTGCCGCAATTGCTGGGCGAGGAGGCGGGGGAGGGCGGCCATGCCAGCGGGCGCTGCTGCTCGCTCGACGACGTCTACGATGCGCGCGCCGTGGCCAACTTCCTCAATATTCCGTACTACGTCATCAACCTCGAAAAGCAGTTTGAAGCTACCGTGGTGCGGCCCTTCGTGGAGGGCTACCTGGCCGGCGAAACCCCCATCCCGTGCAGCCTTTGCAATACCGAGATCAAATTCGCGCAGTTCCTCAACATGGCGCGGCAGATCGGCGCGGAGCGCATCGCCACCGGCCATTACGCGCGTATCCGCCGCGACCCGGAAACCGGCCGCTACCAACTCCTGCGTGGGGTCGATCGTTCGAAAGATCAGGCCTACTTCCTCTCGGGACTGACGCAGGAGCAGTTGGCGCTCACCGAGTTTCCCCTGGGAGGAATGACCAAGCAGGAAGTGCGCGCCCTCGCTCGCGCCCGGCGCCTGCCCGTGGCAGAGAAGCCGGATAGTCAGGAGATTTGCTTTGTGCCCACGGGAAGCTATCGCCAGTTCATTGACGCTTACTTAGCGGAGCAGCAGCGACCACCGGAATCGGCGACGGGCGAAGTGGTCTCTACCGATGGGCGCGTTCTGGGTGAACACCAGGGCATTCAAAACTTCACGGTGGGCCAACGCAAAGGATTGGGTATGGCGGTGGGCGCGCCGCTCTACGTGATTGCGATCGATGCGGCGAAGAATCGCGTCGTGGTGGGAGAGGACCGCGACCTTTTCCGCAACCGCTTCCGGGTGCGTGAGGTGAATTGGATCCGCCCATTGGCGACGGGCGACGCCGTGGATGCGCACGTGAAGATTCGCCACAACCATCCCGGGGCCTCCGCGCTTGTGGAAGCGCATGAGGGTTGCGAGGCCGTCGTGGAATTCCTCGAACCGCAGCGCGCGATTACGCCCGGTCAAGCTGCCGTCTTCTATGATGGCGATGAAGTCCTGGGGGGCGGTTGGATTTCGCGAGTCTTGTCGTAAGCAGTTACCTTCAGTCTTGCCTGTCGAGCCATCGGGTGGACACTTGGCGGTGCCGGAACGCATCACAGAAATCGCGAGGTACCATGCTAGGGCGTAGCAGACCGCCTTCCGGTCGAACCTCAGGGGAGCGCGAGCTGTCGAATCCCTTCCCAATTGGACACATTTCCTCGCGACGCGGAGGGTTGTAGGGTGAAACACGGGAAACCTATTCTGGTCGCCATCGGCTGTCTCCTCATCCTGTCTGTGGCCGGCGTCTACTATTTTGCGAAGTGGAACTCAAATCGGGCCAGGACAAGTATTTCCACCCCACCCTCTGCTCGAACGGAAAGCAGTTCAACATCAATCCTCGCGGGCAGCGCAGAGGTGAATCCCCAGGAGGTTACGAAGAAAGTATCGAACTTCCTTGGAAATCTGACTCCCGGGGGAACCGCTGAAGCGGCGGGCCAAGACCGCACTTACATCGTTTCGTATCAAGTGGCCTTCTTTCGCAAGACGCCGAAGGGAAAAGCTCCTGAGGAGAGCCTTTCGTACGGAGAGCTGCAAGAACGTGATTTGGAGATAATGCCCCCCTATGTGTACTTCGGCGAAGCGGTAACGGGGAAATACGACCCTGCCCAGCCTCAGGTTATTCCTGTGCGCGCCACGATCGGCCGAACGGAGGTCAGGGGTTTCGTGGATGCCGGCAAGTTGTGGCTTGAGCCCGTCCTCACCCGCGTCGAGAGCGACCGGTATATGGCGGTGACGGAATCCACCTTAGTGCGTGTGGTTCCCGACTCCGCGAGTCCGCCGGTTCTGGAGATTCTGCAAGGAGAGGTGGTGGAAGCGGTTGGCCAGCTCAACCTGCAAGGGCGGAATTGGATAAAAGCGCGCTTCAACATCCCGGACCGGCCGAGGTACGGCTTTCTTCCCGGAAGCGATTTAAAGCCCTTGCTCGCCGCGACCACTGACCAATCCGCAATTAAGCTTGACGAGGTTCCCAAGAGGATTCGCGAATCGAAGCTGGCTTTTTCTGAACCAGACCGGCAAACGCTCTCCCGAAACGGGTTTTACATTGAGCCTTTGCCGCCTATGAAGGATATTGACGTCGATGACATGGTCGAGCAATATGCCGACTCATCCGTGGGCCAGCAATTCTTCGTGACCTCGGACCTTTACCTTCATTCCTTTCACTTAATCTTCGACCGGATGTTGCAGGACATCGAGGAGAAGAAGCTCCTCCCCTCTGTAAAGGAAATGTCCAAAGCCTTAGCCAGCGCCACGGAGAATACGCTGAAAGCGGCGCCGATGGCGGTACCCGCAGTTCGTGAAGCATTACTGGGCGACCTTCTGTATTTTTCCGTGGCGGCGAAACTTTTCGATCCAGCTTTCAACGTGTCCGAGGCGGTTCGCGCTCAAACGGATGCGCTGGTCGCCCGCATCGTGGCTGCGGAAGGAGACTTGCCCTCGAGTGTGAACTTCCTGGGGCCGCAGAAGGAGGACTTCACGCAATATAAGGTTCGCGGGCACTACGAGAGGAACGAGGCGCTGCGACGATATTTCCGAGGCATGATGTGGTTTGGCCGTCACAATTTCCTTCTGTCAGACAAGACCCAGACGTTGGCGGCCATTCTGCTTCCGAATTTAGTGGAGGCCGCGCACGAGACGCGCAGGTTTGAGACCATCGACGGGTTGGTCACCTATCTTATCGGCCCCCAGGACAAGTACACGCTGGCTGACTACCGTTCGGTGAATCAGAAGATCTTCGGCACGCCGGCCCCCGGTTTGGACGAACTCCGCACGAACCTGGACGCCAACCTGACGGCCTTCCAGCGAACGGCTTGGAGCGACCTCCCCGCGCCGCAGATCGTCTCCGTGCAAACCGGTACGGGTCTAACCCAGGAAGAACGTCTACGCCAAACTGCCGGACTGAAGTTTCTGGGCCAACGCTATGTGCTTGACGCCTTCATCCTGAATCAATTGACTTCCCCTAACGTGGGAAGCGACGCCAATCCCCGCAATCTTCCCTCCGCGTTGGATGTGATGATGCTTCTCGGGTCCAAGGCGGCCACGGACCTGCAACAGAAGGAGCAAAACGCACACCAATGGGCCAACTATGGCACTCAGGTTGCCAAGGTGCAAGCGGCGACCGAAGAGCAACTGGCCAAAGCGGCGACCCTCTACGAGCAATGGTTGAAGGCCCTGAAAACGCTCTTCTTGCCCACTTCCAGCAAGCAAGCGTTTGCCTTGCGAGAGCCCTGGCAGTACAAAAGCTTGAATACCAGCCTCTCCTCCTGGACGGAGCTGAAGCACGATACAATCCTCTACGCCGAGCAATCCGCGGCGGAGATGGGAGGGGGTGAAGAGTTTGAGATCCCTCCCTATGTTCCGCCCGTACCCAAGGGTTATGTCGAACCCAATCCCGCTTTCTTCCAGCAAATGACCACGTCGATCGACCGGATGCTGACGTCACTGAAGAGCGCGAACTTCATCACCGATGAATACGTGGATAAATTCACGCGGTTCAGGGATCTCGCCCAGAAGGCGGGAGCGGTAGCACAAAAGGAGGTTTCCGGCGAGCCGATCAATCGCGACGAATATGAGTGGATCAGAACCCTGCGGGAGAGTTTTGACGCTTCGCTCTTATTACCTCGTGGCGCGGAAGTGATAACCGACCATGCTCTTCTAAGAATGGCTTTGGTTGCCGATGTCGCGACGGATGCTGTCGCCGGCCGGGTTCTGGAAGAGGGGATTGGCACCCCGCAAAGAATCGTCGTGGTGGCGAAGGATGCCTCCGGCGGAACGAGGCTTACGGTGGGTTATGTTTATTCCTGGTTCGAATTCACCCCCAACCGGCGCTGGAGTGATACGGAGTGGAAAAAGATCATTTATGACAGCGACGCGAACACCAGGAAGCAACAAGGCATCACTCCGCCGGACTGGTATTCCACGTTTTCGAAAACTGCCAGCGGTGCGTCTTGATTCGGCTGCGCCTCAGCGTCCTGCTATTTTGCCTGGCCAGCGCCCCCGCCTGGGCGCGAACCTGCCACTATTCCTGGTGGAGCGATAACCCCTCGCCTTATCTCGATGCCATCCGAAAAGCGCACCCGGCCGTCCCACCCAGCCTCGCGCCGGGCGAGAGGGTTCGGGCGGGCATCGTGACTCATCATTTCCTGGCCAACGCGCTGATGGTGCGGTTCTTTGCCACGCTGCGCGCCGGGTCTTCCCCGGAAACCCTGATTCTGATCGGACCCAACCATTTTCATCACGGGTCGGCAAACATCAGCGTCTCATCTCTGCCGTGGAAGACTCCCTTCGGCATCATGGAAACAGACCAACGCATTGTGCAGCAGGTGAGGTCCGTCGCGAACTTGCCGGAAGATCCCGAAGCTTTTACGGGAGAGCATTCCGTCGGCGTGCTCATTCCGTTTTTGAAATACTACTTCCCACGCAGCCGTGTGGTGCCCGTCCTCGTGGATGTCAACTCGCGAGAAGATCAGCTAAAGGAACTGCGCCCCCTGTTCGCGGAATTCCTGGCGAACCCGCAACTGCTGGTTGTGCTGAGCATGGACTTCTCGCATGACTCGGTCTCGAGCGTGGCGGATGCGCGTGACGATCAGGCGCAGGAAGCGATTCTGGACTTGGATACCGCCCAAGTGAGAAAGCTAAGTGTTGATTGTCGCGGCGGGCTGTGGCTTTTCTTGGCCTCGCTGAGAGATCTGGGGCGGGTCAAAGCGCAGGTCGACGAACATACCAACTCCGCCCGGTTGACCGGAAAGCCCGGCCAGGTGAACGTAACGAGCTACTTCACCATGTTCTTCATAAAATGAGCGCCAGCCACAGACCTACTGGCGATGCAGACTTCCGACCAGGGAATTGAAATCATTCTCGGCCGCCGCCACGGTGTTGAGCGGACCGGTGAGCTTGAAGAAGACTAGCCCCTCCGGAGCCTCGATGATTGCGCCCCTCATGCGGAAGTTGGGCTTCTTCACCTGCTCCTGAGACATCATTCCGCCCCCTCCCAGATAGGTTCCCGATGCCGTGAGGGTCGAGACCTTCAACCCCGCGACAGCCCGCGTTTCCATTTTTGCCGGTGGGGACGGGGATTGACCGTCGGGCGAGGTAAATTGGTGCGCCCAACGATCGAGGTTTGCCTCTACCGTCCCACCTTGACCCGATCCAAAGAAGTAGACCGCGCATTCAGCGTCTTCCGGATCGCCGGCGATGGCGTGGAGGCGGTAGGTGGCAATGCGCATCTGGCGCGCGGGTTCAGCTTCCCAACCCGCGGGAACCGTCCAGGCAACCCCCGCGGCCTGGCTGGGTGGAATGCTCAGCTCAGGCGCGGAACCGGGTGCGGTGGGCAGTACGGGCTGTTGTTCGAGAGTGGGCTTTTCCGCGACCGGCGCATTTGCCCCTTGCTTGCAGGCGGTTATGCTCACCAAGCTAACCAGAAGAGCGAGGGCGCCCAGAAAAGACATGTATCGCGTGTTGGTTTTCATTCTATGATCACGAAGCAGACGCTCTGATTGGGGCCCCGAAGAGTAACAACCACCACCCGCGCCGAGGGGCACGCGATTGAGCGGGTGACAATCCCGCGCCGGCTTCCTCATCTGCTGCCAGCGTGGGCGTCAGATAAAGAGTTGCTCGTCCTGGGTCGCTTCGCTCACGTTGGTCACGCGGCGGCGCGAGAACAGGAACTCCAGGCCGGAGCGCACGCCCTTGACCACCGCCGAGACTTCCTGGATGGGACCGAGCACACCCTTTTGGACAGAGTCCGCGGTGGTCTCAACTTTCTCCACCAATTCGGAAACCATCCGGTCCACGCGAACGATCTGTGACCGGCTCTTTTCCAGCAACTCGGCGGCCACCTGATCGGCATTGGTGGTTCGGTCGCGAAGCACTTGACTGATCTCCGCCAGGTTCGCGGTGATCGTCCGCAAGGGTTCGCGCGAATTGTTGACAATCTCCAGGACCGATTGCGCCAGCGGATCGAGCCGCTGCTTGACGTCGGCCCGCACGCTTTCGATCTGTCCGGGAAACTTGCGAATGGCCAGCCAAATTCCCAGCATCGCCCCCGCCTGCATTAGAACCGCAATCGCGACCAGAATTAAAGCCACGGTCAGCCCAGTATTTTGCTCCATGGTTCGCTCACATGAGGCTCAGCCGCCTCAGGCGCCTTGCTTCGTTTTGGTCTTTTCTTCCTGGTACGCTTGTTTGCCCGCTTCCAACGCGGCTGAAAGCAGGTCTTTCTGTTTGTTCACCAGATCCCTGCCTTTCTCCACCGCATCTTCCGCCTGTTTACGGAGTTCCTCGGACTTCGTCATGACGAAGTCCCTGCCTTCTTCCGCTTTCTGCACAATCATGTCCCGGGTTTCTTGTCCGGAACGTGGGGCAAAGAGCAGGGCCATAACTGCGCCGATTCCCAATCCGGCCAGGAAAAATCCCACTTTGGATCCATCGTTTTCTTCGCTCATTGCTATCCTCCCCAACGCTAGCGCGCAAAGGTTTCGCGCGCCGCTTGCTTGCCTGACTCCAAGACATCTGCCAGCCGCGCTTTTTGCTTGGTCACTAGGTCCTTACCTTGATCGACGAGATCTTCCGCTTGTTTGCGAATCTCCTGGCCCTTAGAGGCGACATAATCCTTGCCTTCTTGTGCCTTCTCGACAATCCGCTTCCTTGTTGCTTCCCCGGACTGGGGTGCAAAGAGCAGGGCAATCGCAGCCCCGATCCCTACCCCTGCAACGAAATACGTCACTTTGGTTGCGATATTGCAATTTGCCATGGTAGACCTCCTTTCGGAGTCTCTAATCTAGCACCTTGAAAATCCCAACACAAGACAATATTCTATTTTTTCTTGCAATTATATATTAGACCGTCCAGCCGGATTATTTGTTTTCGCCTCGATTGACAGACAGATACTCGAACACCCGTTTGGCCTGGGATTGCTTTACGACTTGTGCCAACTCCTCCAAGGAGACTTCCCGCAGTTTACCTACGCTTCCAAACTGACTTAGGAGCTTGCGGGCGGTTCTTTCCCCCACCCCGGGGATCTGTAATAGCTCGGAAGTAGTCTCGCGCTTGGCGCGCCGGGCACGGTGGAAGGTTACGGCAAAGCGGTGGGCTTCATCCCGGATTTGCTGAATCAGGTGCAACGCCGGGGAGTGGTGATCGAGCACGACGGGTTCGTTCTCGCGCCCTAGAACGTAGAGAATTTCCTCCCGTTTGGCGATGCTGGCGAGCGCCTGGTTAATGATTCCCAACTCTTCCAGGGCCGCCGCTGCCGCATGAAGTTGGCCCACACCGCCGTCGATCAGCACCAAGTCCGGAAGGGTCTTCTTCTCCTCCTGCAACCGCCGGTAGCGGCGCCCCACCACTTCTTTCATGCTGGCGAAATCGTCATTCTGGGGCACACTCTTGATGATGAACTTCCGGTAGTCGGATTTCTTCATCTTCCCGGCTTCCCAAACGACCATGGACGCAACGATATCGGTTCCCTGGATGTGGGAAACGTCGAAGGCCTCGATGCGGTTCGGCGGTTTGGGAAGGTCCAGCGCCTCGCTAAGGCTTTCCAGCACTTCGTGCGCGTGAGGTTGGAGGATGCGGAAGCGCCGCTCAAACGAGTGGCGGGCGTTACGCGCCACCAATTCCGCAAGCGCCCGCTTGGGCCCGGCTTGCGGCGTGAGAATATGGACAGCCCGCCCGCGCCTTTGCGAGAGCACCTCCTCCAGGGGCTCGCGATCGTCAAAGTCCGCGGGCGCGTGGATCTCGCCCGGCAAATACTGCTGGTCCAAATAGATTTGCTTGAGGAGTGAGGAGAAGAATTCGCGGGGGTTGAATTCTTCCAAATCCTCCCAGAAAAACTCGCGCCGGTCCAGCACGCGCCCGCCGCGCAGGTGAAAAAGGTTGACGGCCACCAGCGGGCCTTCCTGGTGGAAACCCAGGATGTCGGCTTCCTCACCGGAGTTCGCCGCCATCTTCTGTCGTTCGCGAAGTTCTTCCACCGTGCGAATCTGGTCGCGATAGCGGGCCGCATCTTCGAACTCCAACAAGTTGGAAGCTTCCGCCATGCGGCCGTGCAGGCTGCGTACCAGATCGCTTTCGCGGCCTTCCAGCAGCAGCCGGGCGTCCCGTGCGGCCTCCGCGTATCGCTCCGGCGTGGTCAAGTTCTCCACGCACGGACCCAGGCAGCGCTTGATGTAAAACTGCAAGCACGGCCGCGCATGATAACGCGTCAGGTCCACGAGGCACGACGGGACCAGAAAGCGACGATGAATGAAATCCACGATTCGATAGGCGAGGTTGGCGGGAAAGTACGGGCCGTAATAAATGGAGCCGTCTTTCTTCACGCGGCGCGTCACATAAACGCGCGGGAAGCGTTCGTTGGCTGTGAATTTGATATATGGGTACGACTTGTCGTCGCGCAGCAGGATGTTGTAGCGTGGCTTGAACTGCTTGATCAGGTTGTTCTCAAGCGCCATCGCTTCGTGCTCGTTGTCCACGAGGATGGTTTCCAGGTCGTGCGCGGCGTCCAGCATGAGGTCGCGCTTTTCATCCGCCGAGCGCGACTCCTGGAAGTACGAGCGCACCCGCGAGCGCAGCGATTTCGCCTTTCCCACGTAGATGGGTTGGCCCCTCTCGTCCTTGAAGACGTAAACACCCGGCTGTGCGGGCAGGGCCTCCGCTTTTTCCAGAAGGATCGAGTTCACCGGTTCCTCAACTCCCATTATCCCCGACCCTTCAGGGTTGGAAAAGGGGGGAGCGTGCAGGTGGGTGTGGAATAGTCCATTGACACACCCTGTAACGTCGGGGAAAATTCCAGTCATGCAGCGTTTCCTGAAAGCATTGCCGATAGCCGCATTTGGGGTCTTTTTGGTTGCGGCCGCGGTCCGCGCGCAGGTCCCGGAAAAGCCTCCGTCCTCCCCAACCGATGATGATTGGAGCTACACCAGCCCCGGCCCGGCGAAGTGCGTGGAGATCGGGAATGTCTATCTGCGCAGGGGGGCCCTGAAGGGGGCTCTCAGCCGATTTCAGGAAGCGGTGAACGTAAACCCTCACTACGCGCCGGCCTACCTCGGCTTGGGCAAGGTGTACGAACGCATGAAGGAAAAGCAGAAAGCCCTCGAGGCCTACCAGCGTTACCTCGACGAACTGCCCTCCGCCAAAGACGCCGCTGAAGCCAAGGAGGCGCAACGGGCCGTGGCGCGATTGCAGAAGGAACTGGGGCCGAATAACCACGGGCCAATGACCGGTGACAAGTAATATGTGGACTGCCATGTGACAGGTGTTAGGTGTCCGTGCAAGGTGAGAGGAGAGACTATCCCGGCGGCCAATGAAACGTGCGGCCTCCCAGCAGGTGGACATGCAGGTGGAACACGGATTGCCCCGCCCAGGTCCCGTTGTTGATCACGGTGCGATAGCCCTTCGATTCCAGTCCCCGCTCACGCGCCAGTTGCGCCGCCAGAAGTAGGAGATGGCCCAGCAACGCCTCGTCTTCGTCGAGCGCCTCGCGCAGCGAGGCGAGGTGCTTTCGCGGAAGCACCAGCAGGTGGACAGGCGCTTGCGGGCGAATGTCTTCGATCGCCACAGCGCGCTCATCCTCATGAACGATTTGGGCGGGGACCTTGCGCTCGATGACCCGGCAGAAGAGGCAATCCACGATTAGTTCATCCTGACAACAAAAGTTTCCGTCGCCAAATTCGCGCTGTGCAGCTTTTCCGCCAACTCGCGCGCCGCGGCCTCGGAAGTCTCGTGGCCCACCCGCACGCGGTAGAAGAGGCCGTCGCCACGGTCGAAACTCAGGATAACCACCGGCCCATAGCTTGCCTCGATCCGGGCCTTCAAGCGCTGGGCGTTGGCGGGGTCGCGAAATGCGCCCACCTGCACGGCATATACCGCGGGCTCGGAAGTGGCGCCGAGTCCCAGGATTTCGAGGCGCACCCTGGCAATGCCCGGCATCCCCATCGCCTGCGCTGCGGCATAGGAGAGATCAATAATGCGGCCCTCCACAAACGGCCCGCGGTCATTAACCCGCACGTCCACGGCGTGGCCGTTCTCGAGGTCGTGGACACGCACCTCAGTGCCAAACGGCAAGGTGCGATGCGCTGCCGTCATGGCGTACATATTGTAAATCTCACCGCTCGCCGCGCGACGCCCGTGATAAGGATGGCCGTACCAGGAAGCAATGCCCTGTTCCCCCTGCACGATGGGCACCGCCACTTTGTGGCGATGCACGCAGCCCGTGGCGCAGAAAAGCACCGCCATTGCCACGCCGATCCGGGCAGCGGGGAAAAGCCATCTTCCGTGCGCGGCTTCCGTTACGTGGCTCAGCACGGCGTCAGGGTTTTGCCTCTTCGTTTTCCAACCGCTCTGCCATTTTCGTCAGGCGGTCTGCGGACTTTCTTAGGAACTCCGCCATCTCCTTATGAGTTTGGGGAGTGACTTCGTGATTTAGAAATCTCCGCAGTTTGTCGAACTCGCGATCGAGGGCGCGGCCTGCATCTTCGAATTTCATGACCCTGCTCCAATCCAATGGTGGATATTTTAACCAAGCTGCGGGCACGCTACAAATGAAATTCCTGGAAGGATAGTCCGAGGTCCGGAGTCCGAAGTCCGGAGTCAAAAACAAAGCATGAGCAAGCGCAATCGCCCGCAAGAGGCCGGCGGCGAAGTCAACCGGCAGTTTTCCGCAGTTTTCCACCACGCTGTCAGATATAATCAAGATGAGTATTCCGTCAAGATAAGGATGGAAATGAAAATACGCCTGAATTTGGGGTTTCCCTTCGGACTTCGGACTTCGGACCACGGACTTCGGACCTAAGCATGTCCTTACCTCCCAAGCTATGGTTCCAGTGGCAGCGGCTCAAGAAGGCTTTCTCCTCGTCCTGGGGCCCACAGGATAGCGCGCCCAGCAGTACGGTCCGCATGTGTCCGCACTGCCGAGCCCTCATCGACCGCAATGCCAAGGTGTGCCCTCTCTGCGGCGAGACCACCGGCCCGGTGCGTGCCCGGGGTAGCAGCAGCACCTCCGGCCGCATCATGGGCGTGATCCCGATTCCCACCACCGCAAGTTCCGCGATAGTTGTTGCCAACCTCGCGCTCTATGCCATTTCCTGGTATATGACGCTGCATTCGGAGGCCACACAGTTGTACGGAGCGCCTCCCATGGGTGGAATTGACGGCAACGTGCTGTTGCGGCTGGGCGCCAAGGCTCCTTACATCCTGGCTGGTCAATGGTGGCGGCTGGTGACGGCCATGTTCCTGCACGCCGGCTTGCTCCACATCGGGATGAACATGTGGTGCCTGGTAGATTTGGGGCCGCAAGTGGAATCGCTCTTTAGCACCACCAAATTCACCGTGTTCTACTTGGTGACGGGGGTCGCGGGATTCGTGCTGAGCCTTTGGTGGCGCCCCTTCGGAACCTCGGTAGGGGCGTCCGGCGCCATCATGGGACTCATTGGAATCTTAATCGGCGCAAGCTTTCATCATGGACATCTGGGAAAACAATACCGCAGCCAGCTCTGGAAGTGGGTGATCTACATTGCGATTTTTGGAATCTTCTTTAACGTGGATAACGCCGCGCACTTCGGTGGCTTGGCGACCGGCCTCGTGCTGGGTTACCTGGTCCCTGAAGGTGAACCCACTACGCGTCCAAGCGAAAACCTTTGGAATACGCTCGCCGCACTTTCCGTGTTGGTCATCGCCGCCTCATTCGTGCTGATGACCTTGCAACTCGGCGGCCACTCCCGCTGAGCAGCAATCATTGAACCAGGTTTCTCAACGCAGAGGCGCGGACGCGCAGAGATTTGAAAGAGGGGCATTTCGCAGCGTCTCTGCGTCTCGGCCGTAAAGATTAATGTTTCACAGCTTATTTCGCCGTGGGCGGGGCGAAAGGCAACGCCGCAACTACGGCCGTAACGCCGGAAGCGAAGGTGAGTTTAGCGCCGGGTTCGGAGAACTCGCGGCGCACGTAGGCGAGGGCGATCGTCTCGCCGAGCGTAGGGGACACGCAGGAACTGGTGACCTCCGCCACTTCCCTTCCTTCCACCACGGCTTTCTCGCCAAGCTGGGGCGGTTGCTCGGCATTCACGATCAACCCCATCAGTTTCCAGTTCACATGGCCCCGGCTGCGGGCGCGCTCCACAATTTCCTGCCCGATGTAGCAGCCCTTATTGAAGCTGAGTGCGTTCAAAAGGCCCGCTTCGAGGGGGATTACGTCTTCACCCAATTCCGTCCCATAGCGCGGGATTCCGGCCTCGATGCGCAGACTTTCCAGCGCCTCGCATCCACACGGGAGCATGTCGTAGGTCGGCGCCTGACCACATGCTGCGCCCCAGACGGCTTCCATTCCCGCCGCATTCATCCACACCTCGTAGCCTTCCTCACCCGTGCTGGAGGCGCGAACCACGCGAATGGGGAAGCCTGCGTAGTTTGAGGCGAAATGGTCAAACTCCTGCATCACCGGCAGATCGATGTGCAGCGTCTTCTCCAGCAGACCCCGCGCCCGTGGCCCCTGGAACGCCAACGCGTAAAGCTCAAGCGGCTCGATTTCCACCTGGTCGGCAATAATGAAGCGGCGAAAACTCTGGATGGCCTTGTCGCGCAAGTCAGCTTCGACGTCAACCAGGAAGCAATCCTCAGCGCAGTACAGGCGCAAGTCCACCACAATGTGCCCTTGCGCGTTGAGCAGCGTGGCATACGTGCCCTGGCCGGGCGTGAGCTTCTTGACGTCATTGCTTACCAGCCGTTGCAGCAGGCGCGCGTGGTCGCGGCCTTTCATCCGGAACTTGGCGCGGAAAGAGAAATCGAAGAGCCCGGAGGCAGTGCGCACGGCGTGGTTCTCCGCAGCGGGATCGGTGAAACGCGCGGGAACGATCGCGCCATGATACTCCGCGAGCGTGGCGCCCTGTGTTCGGTGATATTCAGCGAGAGGAGAGGAGATCATTGTCGATTGCCGATTTTCGATTTTCGATTGACGATTGTCGATTGAAAAACCTCGAAACATTGAACGGACGGTTAGACGATCGAAAGTTGGTAATCGGCAGTTTCTTCAATCGACAATCGACAATCATCAATCGACAATCTCTTGAACCCTCAATCCTAAAAGAACCCAAGCTGCAGCTTGGCCGCTTCCGACATCATGTTCTTATCCCAGGTCGGCTCCCACACCACATCCACTTTGACGTTCTTAACCCCGGGGATCACGACGATCTTGTCTTCCACCTCGCCGGGAAGCGTGCCGGCGGCAGGACAACCGGGCGAGGTCAAGGTCATCTTCACGTAAACGCCACCGGTGGGTTCCACCTTCACATTGTAGATCAGGCCGAGATCGTAGATGTTTACCGGGATTTCCGGGTCGTAGACGGTGCGCAGTCTCTCAATGATCTTGTCGTTGAGCGCCACGACTTCGGACACATTGAGCGTGGTCTCCGCAGGGGAAGGGGCCGGTGGAGTTTTTTCAGCCATAGTCCGTTTCCTCAAGATGAAGATCGAAACTCGAAATTCGGAACTCGCCACGATTTTCGAGTTTCGATTTTCGAGTTTCTAACTCTACTCCGAGCTGGCAACTGCTGGGCTGCCCTCAAGCGCGCTACGCAGTGTGTGCCAGGCCAGCGACGCGCACTTGACGCGTACGGGGAATTCGCAGACGCCGGAAAAAACCGCCAGCTTTCCGAGGACGGGTCCGCCCGCAGATTCAACGGACTGGCCAGTCACCAAGCCATGAAAGGCGTCGAAAATCGCCTCAGCTTCCTTGCGGGTTTTGCCCTTCAAGGTCTCCGTCAGGATCGACGCGGAGGCCGTGGAGATGGCGCAACCGGAACCCTGAAAGCTGATGTCGGTAATGCGATCGTCCACCAGCGTCAGGTAGATTGTCACCTTGTCGCCGCACAGAGGGTTATAGCCATTGGCGTGGTGGTCAGCATTCTCGATGGCATGGAAATTCCGCGGCCGCTTGGCGTGATCGAGAATGACTTCTTGATAAAGGTTGGTCAGTTCCGACATAGGATTTAAGCTCTCAGCTCTCAGCTTTCAGCTCTCAGCTTTCAGCTCAAGCTTTAGCTGACGGCTGAAAGCTGAGAGCTGATAGCTTTTCTTAGGCAAACATCGCCTTGACGTGCTCCAGGCCCGCCGCCAGGGCGTTAATCTCCTGCTTGGTGTTGTAAAAGGCCAGGGAGGCTCGTACCGTGGCAGGCACGCCGAAGCGCTCCATGACCGGCTGTGCGCAGTGATGGCCCGTGCGCACGGCGATGCCTTCTTGATCCAGCACGGTGCCGACGTCATGCGGGTGGATGCCCTCCAGCATAAAAGAAAGAACTCCGGCTTTCTCGCGCGCCGTGCCGATCAGGCGCACACCGGGAATCTGGCCAATGGCCTCCGTGGCGTACGTTAGCAGGGCATGTTCGTAGGAAGAAATATTCTCCATCCCCACACGTGTGAGGTAGTCGAGAGCGGCTCCCCATCCAATCGCCGCCGCGATGTTGGGCGTTCCGGCCTCGAATTTATTCGGGATGTGATTATAGATCGTCTTCTCAAAGGTGACGGAGAGAATCATGTCACCGCCGCCCTGGTAAGGAGGCATGGATTCGAGAAAGCTTGCCTTGCCATACAGGGCGCCGATGCCCGTCGGCCCGAAGAGCTTGTGGCCTGAAATCGCATAAAAATCGCAGCCCAGCGCGCGGACATCGATCTTCATGTGGGGTGCGGCTTGGGCGCCATCGATGAGCACCGGGATGTTCCTGGCATGCGCCATTTCCACAATCTGTTTGACCGGATTGATGGTGCCGAGCGCATTGGATACGTGGGCAACGCTTACCAAACGCGTCCGATCGTTGATGAGTTTTTCAAATTGATCCAAAATCAGTTCGCCGCGGTCGTTGATGGGGCCCACACGCAGGCGGCAGCCTTTTTCCTCACAGAGCATCTGCCAGGGAACAATGTTCGAGTGATGCTCCATCGCCGTGATCAGGATTTCGTCGCCGGCGCCGATGTGCTGGCGGCCGTAAGTCTGCGCCACCAGATTGATGCCTTCCGTCGAGCCGCGCACATAGACGATTTCGCGCGGCTCAGCGGCGTTCAGGAACCTTTGCAGCTTGACGCGCGAGTCCTCGTAAGCCTGCGTAGAGCGCTCGCTGAGCAGGTAAACGCCCCGGTGGATGTTGGCGCAATCAACCAGGTAATAGTGCAGCAGGGAGTCGATGACCGCCTGAGGCTTCTGGCTGGTTGCCGCGTTGTCAAGATAAACCAGCGGCTTGCCATGCATCTTTTGCTTGAGGATGGGAAAATCCTCGCGGATTCTCCGCACATCGAAAGACGCAGGCGGCGCAGGCTTTTCGATTACTGGGGCCTGAAGGAGATCGCGTGTTGTTGCCATTAAACATCCTTTCATTGCCGATTCTCGATTGACGATTTTCGATTGACACTTTCCAATCGTCAGTTTCTTCAATCGTCAATCGACAATCGAAAATCGGCAATTTCTTCAATCGGCAATTCGTTTGGCCAGCCTTGCATACAGCCGCTCCGCGAGCCGCTCGCGCAGTGGCTGGAACTTGATGCGCTCCATGACATCGTTGGCAAAAGCGTAGGTGAGCAGCTTTTTCGCCTCTTGCACGGCAATCCCGCGGGAGCGGAGATAAAAAACCGCCTCGGGATCAATCTGGCCGACCGTGGCACCGTGCGTGCATTTCACGTCGTCGGCAAAGATTTCCAGTTGCGGTTTGGTGTTGATGATCGCGTCCTCGGAAAGCAGCAGGTTCTTGTTGCTCTGCTTGGAATCGGTTTTTTGCGCGTCAGGACGAACAATGATCCTGCCGTTGAAGACTCCCTGTGATTTGCCCTCCAGCACGCCCTTATAGACCTCGCGGCTCGAGCAGTGGGCCTTGGCGTGGTCGATGATAGTGTGGTTGTCCACGTGCTGCCGGCCGGTGATCACATAGAGGCCGTGCAAAAGCGATTCCGCGCCTTCGCCGCCCAGCACCGTCTGGACTTCCTCGCGGGTAAGAACGCCACCAAGTTGAATCGAGTGCGTCGTCACGCTTGAGGAGCGCTCCTGGTGCACCTGCACCCGCGCGTAATGAAACGCTGCGTCGCTTTCCTGTTGCACCTTGCAGTAGTCCACCAGCGCGCCCTCTCCGGCCACAATCTCCGTGACCGTGTTGGTAAAAGTCGTGTCTTCCTCCAGGCTAAGGAAGGTTTCGATAATGCTGGCTTGGCCGGTGTCACCGACGAGGATCAAATTGCGCGGATGCGAGATCGTGGTCCGGCCGCCGCCATGGGAAACCTGCAAGATGTGCAAAGGCTTCTGGAGCACCGCCCCCTTGGGAACTTCGATAAAGGTCCCATCCTCAAAAAATGCGGTGTTGAGCGCGACGAAGGCGTGGGTCCTCGCCTCCGCGTAGCGTCCCAGATGCCGCTCGAGCAGCGCGCCGTGATTTTTCCAGGCGGAGGCCAGGCTGCCTGCCCTTAGTCCCTTGGGAACCTCGCGGAGTTTCGAGAGCTCCGGAACGTAGCATCCGTTGAAAAAGGTTAGGCGACTGCAACCCAAATCGGCTAACGGCAGGCGCTCAATCTTCTGTCGAAGTTCTTCCGTCAGCTTCACGCGCGCCGGCACAAACGGCACGGAGGCCAGCGCCGAGATGTTCGTGTAGATCCACTCCTCGTCGTGGGTTGTAGGGAAGCCGAGTTCGGCAAAACTCCCCATGGCCGCATGGCGAAGCTTGGACAACCAAACCGGCGCATTCTCATTGAGGGCGCTCTCCAGGCGGGTAAAGGTTGAGAGGTAGAGTCCTTCTTGTTCTTTAACGGTGGTCATCAAATCCCGAATCCCTTTCTAGTATCGATCGCCTTAGCCCTCTCGGTTTGGAGCGAACAAGTCAAAAGGCAGAGCGCAAAAGTCAAAAGGCAAAAGTGAAATTCCAAGCTGGAGCTGGCGTCCGTGCGCTATAGTGCTGGAACGCGTCTTCGTTTGCGCCGCGTCGGGATTTTCCCTTCTGGGCATAATTCCTCTGTGTCCTCTGTGGGTTGAAAAGCCTTAACACAGAGGGCAGTGAGACGCTCTGTATACTCTGTGTGAAATCTCGAGAAGCACGGAGTGCACAGAGAGCGGCAATAGGGTCACGGGTGGTAGCGCTGTAACCCTGGCATCGACTTTTGACCTGTACTTCGCATTTTGCCTTGTTTTTCACTTTTGCACTTTGCCTTTTGCGCTTTGCCTTTTGACTTGTTCCTTTATCACTGCACCGGCACGCCGTCCTCAATGGATTCGTCCAGCCATCCATAGCCCCTGTCCTCGAGCTCCAGGGCCAGTTCCCTACCGCCGGACTTGACGATGCGTCCGTTTGAGAGTACGTGGACAAAGTCCGGAACGATGTAGTTGAGCAGGCGCTGGTAGTGCGTCACCACGATGATGGCGCGGTCGGGTGCGCGTAGGGCGTTGACGCCGTCCGCCACGACTCGGAGCGCATCGATATCCAGGCCGGAGTCGGTTTCGTCCAGGATAGAGAGCTTCGGCTCGAGTACCGCCATCTGGAAGATCTCGTTGCGCTTCTTTTCACCGCCGGAAAATCCTTCATTCACGGAGCGCGACATCAGGCTTTCGTCCATATCCAGCAGCTTCATCTTGCCGCGGACGATGGTGAGGAAGTCCATGGCATCAAGCTCCTCAAGGCCCTGATGCTTGCGGATGGCGTTGACCGCCGCGCGCAGAAAATAGGTGTTCGAGACGCCCGGAATTTCCACGGGGTACTGGAAGGCGAGAAAGATCCCTTCCCGCGCGCGCTCTTCCGGTGACAGCTCGAGCAAGTCTTTGCCTTCAAACGTCACCTCACCACCCGTCACCGCGTAAAGTTCGCGGCCCGCGAGCACCTGCGCGAGCGTGGATTTGCCGGAGCCGTTCGGCCCCATGATGGCATGCACTTCGCCCGCGTTCACTTGCAGGTCAATCCCGCGCAGAATTTCCTTGTCCCCTACCTTGGCTTGCAAATTCTTGATCGTTAGCATCCGTTTCTCCGTTGTGGTAAATCGAAATTCGAAAATCGAAACTCGAAAATCGTAACAGCGTGTGCCTGAGTCTGATTAGTCGATGATACGGGTTGTCGCGAGTTTCGAATTTCGAGTTTCGATTTTCGAGTTTCGAATCTCACGCTTTTCCCCGCAGCCCATCGATGCTCAGGGCGCCGGCGCCGCGCACCGCCAGATACAAAAAAAAGAAGCAGTAAAGCACGGCTGGCTCGCCATGATTCACGATGGGCCAAAAGCCCCCCGGAAAGTGCGCCTTGAAATAGGCCACTGCCATCTCACCGCACAGCACAAAAGCCACCGGCCGCGTCAGGAGTCCCAAGCCGATAAACAATCCGCCACCAAGCTCAAGGATTCCCGCTGTCAGCATCCAGGGGTTATGGAGCATGGGGTGCCCTCCAAATGCCCCAAATAGTTTCATCGCCCCGTGGCAGGCGAAGAGGCCTGCAAATACCACTCGCGTCAATGCGAAAACGGAATCCTGAAGTTTGGACATGATTATTCCCTCTTTAGCTTTCAGCTTGGCCGAACAGATTCGAGACTTTGACGGAAAAGCCCGGAAGCAGTTCAGAATCTTCCAAGGCTTCGTCTCCGCTGCGGCGAACCACGCCGGTCAGACCATGCACATACACTTCCCGGACCTCTGGATAGACCACCCAGACGCGCGTTGAACCTGCGGCGAAGAAATCGCTGATCCTCCGATGCATCTCGCGCGGCGTGTTCGAGGGTGATATGATTTCGACGGCCAGATCGGGTGCACCCTCCGGAAATTTGTGGGCAGGCAGCAGTCTGCCGCTGCGTACGAATGCGACATCCGGGTACCGCACCGTATTTCCAAACAGGTGGAACGGCTGTTCCGAGACAACGACCCCGAGCCGGTGCGCTTCCACGAATGTTTTTAGGAGCAGCAGCACATTGTCCCGCACGAAATTGTGAAGAAACATTCCCGGCGACACCGTGATCAGCTCTCCTTCCACTAGCTCGTAAAAGCAATCGCGCCGCTCGAATATCCGGGCGAATTCCTCCACTGTTAAAAGCGTTTTCGTGGCCATGGTTCATCCTGGCTAAGCCGGCGCCCCTGCTGCGACCCTCTGAAAGGAGAAGTCGGGAAGCTCGGCACGCTCCCGCGCGTGCTCAAGGGTCATAGCTAACAGACCGCCCTTAGCGTCAAATTCCATCAGCGTGTTTTCGTCTAAATCCCTGGTTTCAGCGACGTCACCATTTTTCAAAACGATGTAAAGCGTATCCGTGTCCTCAAAATATTGGATCGTCATTTCGAAACCTCTTTGAAAGACCGGTCGAAGAATGCGTTGTGGACCGTTTCCCCGTCCGGCAGGAGCACGACTCGCAGGGCTTGATTGCCGAATTCGCGGATTCGGCCCCATCGACGAATCCTCCCGTCCTGCTGCACCACTTCCGCAATGGGTTTGTTAATCACCCGCTCAATCTATTCGTCTGAGATCATTGCCCGATCCGGCCGGCTTCGAGTGGCCCTGAAGTATGCCGTCGTCTTCACCACGAAACCTCGCGGCCCTCACGCGGACCGTCGTCACGCCCACAGCCCATCGTCGAGAGGGGTTGGCTTCTCATCCGGCCACAGGTTGTTAGGGTCAAGGATTTCCGCTCGAAACCTCTCCCGCATATTAAGTGGGAGCGCTGTCTCGTTTAACGCATTCGGGTTCAGAAAGACTCTCATGTAATATTGGACGCCGGCCCCATCGCTATCGATCCAGAAGAAGCCAACCCCGCCCAATTTGTCGTATCTCTGGTCGGTGAAGTATCCAGGATGAGGTGGGACGTTGGAATACAATGCCTGCGCTGCATGGAGCTCAGGTGCATGCTGCGGGCTGATGAAGAGATCGCCTGCGATTATGAGGAAATTCGGCGTATCGCCCCGGAACTTCTTATAAGCCTTGTCAACCGCAAATTGAATTCTTTCCCATGAGGCCACCGCCCGAGCCTCAAGATCCTTGAGCTTTGGCTCGGCCAACCTGCCGGCGTCTCGCTCCTCTTTGGAAACCTCACCTTCCCATCCCGGGCTCTTTACTTCGACAAACACTCGCTGCCCAGATTGGCCTTCGACTGTGTATTCGCCTTCGTTCCCCCCAGCGCCCTGGGGTTTCCAGTCCACGACAAGAAATCCACTGCTCTCCAAGTACTTGGCAACTCGAATCTCCATGAGGGCAGAGTCACGTTGGCTGTTGGACCCCTGAAGAGCGCCGAGGTAACTATTCCACTGCCCTTTCGCTTTCGTCCAGTTCAGTACCTCTTCCAATTCGTCTGCGTATTGCTGCCAGGATGGATACTCGTCTGTCCACCGCGCCTCGCTATTAACGAGACTGCCCAGCGGTCCGAGCATGACATGCCGGATCCCCGAGGCGGACAGCGCTGCCACAGCCTGAGGCACGTTGCTTGGCTGAACCTGAATTTGCGGCCTTGGCCTGGGAACGGGGTCGGTGCTCCAACCCTTGGCTTCCGGATAGACACCTGCCCCACAAAGTACGTCCATTGCCCGGGTCAACTCGGCGTCGCCACCTTTGATGAATATTACTTGCCAGCCCTTCATGGTTTCTCCAACACTGTGCAGAGTTCAGGGGCCAATCTAAGACCTTCCAACCCGCTCCGCAATTCACCATTCATAATTCAGAATTCATAATTCTGAATTATCCGACGCTGCCTTCCAGGCTCACGCCCAAAAGTTTCTGCGCCTCGACGGCAAATTCCATGGGCAGCTCGCGGAACACCTGTTTGCAGAAGCCGTTGACGATGATTCCCACAGCGTCTTCGGTGGAAATCCCGCGCTGGCGACAGTAAAATATCTGGTCTTCACCGATCTTGGAAGTTGAAGCTTCGTGCTCGACGGTGGCCGTGGAGTTCTTCACTTCCAGGTACGGGAACGTGTGGGCGCCGCACTTGTCGCCGATCAGCAGGGAATCGCACTGCGAGTAATTCCGGGCGTTGGCGGCGCCTTTCAGGATACGCACCGCGCCGCGATAGCTGTTCTGGCCGCGCCCGGCACTGATGCCTTTCGAGACAATCGTGCTCTTGGTGTTCTTGCCGATGTGAATCATCTTGGTTCCGGTGTCCGCCTGTTGGTAGTTGTTGACCACGGCGACGGAGTAGAACTCACCCACGGAATTGTCGCCTTGGAGGATGCAGCTTGGATACTTCCAGGTGATGGCGGAGCCGGTCTCAACCTGCGTCCAGGAAATCTTGGAATTCACGCCCGCGCACTTGCCGCGCTTGGTCACAAAATTGTAAATACCGCCCTTGCCGTTCTTGTCGCCGGGGTACCAGTTCTGCACGGTGGAATACTTAATCGTGGCGTTGTCCAAAGCCACAAGTTCAACGACGGCGGCGTGGAGCTGGTTCTCATCGCGCATAGGGGCGGTGCAGCCTTCCAGGTAGCTCACGTAGGCGCCTTCGTCAGCCACAATCAACGTGCGCTCAAACTGGCCGGTGTCCTTGGCGTTGATGCGGAAGTAAGTGGAAAGCTCCATCGGGCAGCGCACGCCCTTGGGGACGTAAGCGAACGACCCGTCGCTAAATACGGCGGAATTGAGCGTGGCGTAAAAGTTGTCGGTGTAAGGTACTACCGAGCCCAGGTACTTGCGCACCAGCTCGGGATGCTCGTGCACCGCTTCCGAGAAGGAACAGAAAATGATGCCCAGCTCGGCAAGCTTCGCCTTGAAAGTTGTGCCGACGGAGACGCTGTCAAACACCGCGTCCACCGCCACGCCCGCCAGCAGCTCGCGCTCCTTGAGCGGAATGCCGAGCTTCTCGTAAGTCCTCAGCAACTCGGGATCAATATCATCAAGGCTCTTCGGGCCCGAGCCCGACTTTTTCGGAGCGGAATAGTAGCGGATGGCCTGATAATCGATGGGAGGGAACTTCACGTTCGCCCAAGTCGGCTCCTGCATTTTCAGCCAGTGGCGATAAGCCTTCAGTCGCCATTCCAGCAGCCATGCGGGCTCGCCCTTCTTGGCGGAGATCAGACGAATGACCTCCTCGTTCAATCCCGGCGCCACGGTTTCCTCTTCAATGTCCGTAACGAAACCGTACTTGTATTCCTGTGTCGCCAGAAGTTCGACATCGGTTTGCGGTGTAGCCATTGAAAACCCTCCCTAAAATCAAGAGGCAAAAATACAGGTCACCACCAAGGCAGAAAGACACCGAGGGACCCTACCGTAAATCGCAGGGTTGCTTCTTTCTATTCGTGTCTTTCTTGGTGTCTTGCTGTCTTGGTGGTTCACGATGTCCTTCACTTTTGCCCTTTGCCTTTTGCGCGTTGCCTTTTGCCTTGTTCTTCCACCTTACGCTGCTTCCGTTCCCGCCATATTCCGCAGGCGCTTGACGGTTTCCACCACGCGGCCGAGGCAGTATTCGATTTCCTCTTCCGTGGTGAAGCGGCCCAGACCGTAGCGTAACGGCGTGTTAGCCAACTCTGCGGAGACGCCCAGCGCCTCCAGCACATAGGACGGCTCGGGGGTCCCGGAGTTGCAAGCTGAACCCGACGAAAGCGCGATATCGCTCAAAGCCGCCATGAGGGTGGCGAGATCGACGCCGGGAAAGCTCACGCTGAGATTGTTCGGCAGCCGATGCTCGAGACTGCCGTTAATGTGAATGCCCTCGACCGCCGCCAGCAGTCCGTCCTTAAGCCGGTCACGCAGGGCGGCCAAGCGCTGCGATTCTTCCGGCATCACTTGGCGGCAAATCTCGCAAGCTTTGCCCAAGCCCACAATCCCCGGCACGTTCAGCGTTCCGGAACGCAGCCCGCCCTCGTGCCCGCCACCATCCAGGATGGGGGTCAGCTCCACCGGGACGCCACGCCGTCTTACGTAGAGGGCACCAATGCCTTTCGGGGCGTACATCTTGTGCCCGGCAATGGACAATAAGTCGATCTGCATCGCCTCAACGTCGAGCGGAATCTTGCCCGTGGCCTGCGCTGCGTCGGTGTGAAACAACACCCCGCGCTCGTGGCACAGCCAGCCGATTTCCGCCAGCGGCTGTAACACGCCAATTTCGTTGTTCGCCGCCATGATGCTGACAAGTAACGTCTTATCGGTTATGGCTTGCTTCAGGTCATCGAGGTCCACCAAGCCATCGGGCCGCAAGCGCGCATAAGTCACACTGAAGCCTTCCTGCGCGAGCCGCTTGGCGGAATCGAGGACGGCCTTGTGCTCCGTAGCCACGGTGATAATGTGGTCGCCGCGGTCTCGATAGCGGTGCGCCACACCCTTGATCGCCAGGTTATCGGACTCGCTTGCGCCCGAGGTGAAGACGATCTCGTTGGCGCTGGCGTTAATCAACTTGGCCACCTGCTTGCGCGCGTTCTCCACTGCCGTGGCCGCCGCCCAGCCAAACTTGTGGTTTCGGCTGGCAGGGTTACCGAAGGTCTCGGTGAAGAAAGGCAGCATCGCTTCCAAGACGCGCGGGTCCACTGGGGTCGTGGCATGGTAATCGAGGTAAATGGGAAGCTTCACAGCAGGCCTCCCTCGATCTGCACCAAGCCGGGGGCCTCGCTCGAGAGACTCGACATGGTGACGGCGCTCAGGGCCTTAACCAGCGTCTCATTCACCTTTTGCAGGGGCTCGCGGACCGTGCAACGGGTCATTTGGCCACACTCGCGCTTGTCGGTCACGCAACTGGTAATGAAGAGTGGCCCCTCGATGGCGCGGATCACCTCGAACGCGGAAATCTCTTTAGGGGGGCGCGCCAGTGCGTAGCCGCCATTGGTCCCGTGTTGGGATACCAGGAGGCCGTTCTTGGCGAGCTTCTGAAGGATCTTGGCGAGCAATTCGGTCGGAATTCCGTAAGTGCGGGCGATCTCCTTGGCACTGCACGCCGCCGACAGCGGCTGTTGAGCCAAATGCTGCACGGCAATCAACCCGTAATCCGCCTTCTTGGACAGTTTCAGCATAATCTATATCCGACTATAATTGTCGTATATAGAATGCCCCTTTGGGTGGAGGTTGTCAAGTGTTTCGTGAGGTGGGGAAAAGGGGTCAGCCAACTCTTCAGAAGCTCGTTGGTGCTTCAATTTCGAGGAGCTTGCGAATGTGCGGCTTCACGTTTCCCGGTTGGAGGGCTGGCAGTAGTGCCAGCCCTTCTTTCGCAGCCGCACGGCTCTTCTCGATCTGGCCTGACGCCCGATACGCCTGGGCCAGGGTTAGCAACAGGGAGGGCTTCTTTCCATGGCTCAGAGCCACCTCGCGCTCGGCGCATGAAACGGCAAATCCGGGATCTCGGAGAGAAGCTGGTTCCACGCTCAGGAAGGCATTCGCGGCCTGATCGAGAATCATCGGCGAAGCCCGATCCTTCTTTGCCATTTCCTTCAGAGCGGCAAGGCCGTTTTTCGCAAGCGCCCCAGATTCTCCCGGGGTGTGCAGGATTGACTGAATGGCGCCGAGGCGCACTTGCGCGTCTGCCAGAAGCGCCTTCCAGTTCTCATTGGAGGGGTCTTGTTTCAGCATCCTTTCCATGAGGGCTACCATCTGATTCAATAGGTTCTCCGCGGCTGCAAGGTTCCGGGGCCGGTCGCCGCGTGCGCCCGGCAGGGCGGGATTGGCCGCATCTTCAAAGCCTCTCGCTTCGTCGTCCAGGACAACTTCCAGATCCGCCAGGGCGCGCAAGTCCTGCGGGTCTGCTGCCACAAGGCGTTGGTATATCTGGGCAAGTTCAGCAAAGAGCGCCATGGCCTTGGGGTATTCCCCCAACTGAACCAGGGCGTTTGCCTCTTTGCGAAGCAGTTGGGTGCGCATCCGCATGGTGGGCAGGCTGCCCTGTTCGGCCTGGGGCAGGGCATCGGCACGCTGAAGTGCAATCTGGAAGTCTCTGAGCGCCTGAACTGGATCGGTCTCCATCTCGACACTGCCGATCTTCATCTGGGAGATGGCGAGACTCCGCTGGGCGCGCAGAACACGGGGATCAATGCGCAGGACGCGAATATCCAGCGCGATGGACTGGCGAAACGCGGCAAGGGCCGCGACCGGATCGCCGAGGCTTGCGGTGCCGCTCTGGCCCAACTCATCGCCCAGTGTTCCGTAGGCGGAACTGGCCTCGCAGATCACGCTGACCGGGGCGCCGGGCGCGGCAATCAGACGGTCATAGGTCTGCACTGCTGCGTGCATGGAAACGATGGCATCCTGCGTCTTTGCCGTTCCAAACAAAATTTCGCTGCGGGACTCCTGCGCGAGGGCGAGGGCCCGAAGAGCGTCTTGATCGTTGGAGCCGGACGCGGCGAGCGGCTCGGCGATGGCAAGCGCTTTGCCCAGGCTGAGAACCCCCCCGGCGGGATCACCGAGATTCTGGTCGTAGGGATTGCCCTGAATGTTTCCCAGCCGGGTATAGGCATCCACCAGATCAAGTTCGGTCTGGCGGTCGCCTTTTGAATCTTTGGCCATGCGATCCAGGTGTTCAAGCACGCGCGTGACCAGCAGCTTCTGCACGCCGGTGGAGCCGGGAAGTTGTTTGATCGCTTCATCCAATTCGGAGAGCAGGCTGTTGCTCAGTTGCCGCAGGTCCGCGGAGCGCGCCTCGGCTTTGCGCCGTTCCTGGTTTGCCACTTCGGCCTGCCACAACACACCCGCAACGCCTGCCACCAGGGAGACGGTCAGCAGTGCCGCGCCCGCCAGGCTCAGCCGGTGGCGGCGGATGAATTTAGCGGCTCGGTAACGAAGCGTGCCGCGGCGCGCCGCCACCGGCTGCCCGTCAAGGTAGGCACGAACATCGAAGGCAAGTTGTTCGGCGCTGAGATAGCGCGCCGGGGGTTCCTTGCGCAGAGCCTTCTCGAGGATCGCTTCCAGATCGGCATCGAGCCGCCGGTTGGAGCCTGCCGCGGGCGTCGGTCGGCGCGGAGCTTCTTCGCAGATCACGCGCAGCATCTCTGCCATCGTGAGTTCTCTTAGCTCATAGGGCAGAGTTCCCGTGAGCAGAATATACAACAGAACGCCGAGTGAGTAAGTGTCCGATGCGGTGGTGATGGGATTGCCTAACACCTGTTCAGGGCTGGCGTACTGCGGAGTGAAGGACTGGAATCCCTCGCGCGTGAGTTGACTCCCCGGCGTGGCCAGGGAAGGAGTCAAGAGTTTGGCCGTTCCAAAATCCAACAGCCGGGGTGTGCCGTCTTCCGCCACCAGGATGTTGTCCGGCTTCAAGTCGCGGTGGACTACGAGGTGCTGGTGAGCAAACTGGACGGCTTCGCAAACACGCATGAACAGCGCCAGGCGCTGGGGCACGGAAAGACGCTGCTCTTCACAGAAGCGATGGATGGGAACTCCATCCACATACTCCATCACCAGATAGAGATCGCCGTCGGGGGTAACGCCGCCATCCAGCAGGCGGGCAATGAAGGGATGTTGCAGTCCGGCAAGAATCTGCCGTTCCTGACGAAATCTCTCCCGGAAGAGGTCGGTCGCCAGGGGCAGGTCAATCAATTTGATGGCGACCTTCTGCTCGAACTGCCCATCGGCGCGGTGCGCCAGATACACGGCGCCCATGCCGCCGCGACCCAACAGGTGATCCAGCAAGAAGGGACCGATCTGCTTGAATTCGGAAAGGGCCTCACGGCCCGTTTCCGTTTCCAACCGGCGAGATGCCGTCAAGTGCTCTTCCGCCTCGCAGGCCTTGAGCAGCGAACACACCTCGGCGGCAAGTTCCCGGTCCCCGTGGCATTGGGTCTCAATCAATTCCGTCCGCGCTTCATCGGGAGCCGCGAGCGCCCGGTGGAAGATCGCCTCAATTTGCAGAAAGCTTTCCGGTGTTTGGTCCATGGGAGCGACAACCCCGTCCGTGGCTTGTAACCCTAACCTCAGACTGCGGGAATCGGAGCCAAACTGAATCACCGTTCCACGGCATCCTCGACGATGCCCGGGTGGATGCGCCGGTACAACCAGCTTTTAATGAATCTCAGATCGCGATCCACGGTGGCCTTGGATACCTGCATCAGGGACGCTGTTTCCTCGGCAGTGCAACCAAGAAAGTAGCGCAATTCGACGAGTTGGACCTTATAAGCATCGAGCTTGCCCAGTTCGTCCAACGCGTGGTTCAGGTCCAGCAGTTCCGGGCTGCCGATATTGACCCACAAGAGGTCGTCACTGAGGGGCACGCGATCATAGCCGCCTCCCCGCAGCTGTGTTTGGTTTTCGCGCGCGTGGTCGATCAGGATCATGCGCATCACCTTGGCGGCAAAGGTGTAGAAATGCCGGCGGTCGTCCCACGCGGCCTTCTTCTGGTTCAAAAGCCGGAGGTAAAGCTCGTGGACCAGGGCCGTTGCCTGAAGAACGTCAGGGTTGCGCTCGCGGCGAACATAGGCCGCAGCCACCTCCCGCAGGTGGGGGTAGACGAGCGGCATCAGTTCCTCAAAGGCTGACGGTTCGCCGTCCTTCCACTTTGCCAAAAGTAGAGTGATTTCTCCCTTGGCGGGCTGCATACCGCCTCCCTGCGCGCGGTGCGTCTGAGTCTTTCCCCCCGCAAGCTTATCACTTTCTCCTTTGTTTTCACATCCGCGGGATAGGCCTTCGCACCCCCTTGCGGCACCCATCAACTGGCATTATGCTTCTTCGGATGGCCAGACCCATTAAGCTGGAGGTCGTGCGATGACGCGCGTAGGCAGAGTGTTAACCGTCTTAGGAATACTTTTTATCATGTTGCCGGTCGTTCGCCTGGCGGCCCAGGACCGGGGGCGCACCGATGAGGCGCGCAGCAGCGCCGAGGAACTTCGTGATTACATCCGGGCGAATTACACCAAATCCGAATACCTGGCGCCCATGCGTGACGGGGTGCGCCTGTATATCTCCGTCTATGCGCCCAAAGACACCTCCAAGCCATTCCCGATTTGGATGATGCGCACCCCGTACGCGGTGGCCCCTTATGGCGTGGATAACTACCCGGGAACCCTCGGCCCCTCCGAGTTCTTTGCTCGCGACGGTTACATTTTTGCTTACTGCGACGTGCGTGGCCGCGGCAAGTCCGAGGGGCAATTCGTGCACGTCCGGCCCTACATTCCCAACAAGACGTCGCCCCGGCAGATTGACGAAGCCAGCGACGCCTACGACACCATCGATTTTCTTTTGAAAACCGTCCCTAACCACAACGGCCGCGTGGGCGTTTGGGGAATCTCCTACCCCGGCTTCTATGCCACCATGACCATTTTAAGCGGGCATCCCGCCTTGAAAGCTGCCTCCCCGCAGGCGCCGGTTACCGAGTGGTTCCTGGGTGACGATTGGCGGCACAACGGCGCGCTCTTTCTGGCCCACGCTTTTGGTTTCCTATCCGGTTTTGGGCGCCCCAAGACAGGTGAAAACGAAGTGCCCGGCCCCGCCTTTGATTTCAGCACGCCCGATGGCTACGATTTCTTTCTGCGCATGGGGCCTCTGGGCAATGCCGATAGAGAATTCTTTAAAGGGCAAATTGAGTACTGGCAGGAATTGATCTCACACGACACGTACTCCGACTACTGGAAGTCGCGCGACCTGTTGCCGTACTTGAAAAACGTTCAGGCGGCGGTGATGACCGTGGGTGGCTGGTTTGATGCCGAAGACGCCTACGGTGCGCTCCACACCTCGCACGCGGTGCGCGAGCAGAATCCCGGCGCGGTCAACATTCTTGTCGAGGGCCCCTGGTCGCACGGCCAGTGGTATCACGACGCCGGTGAGGGTCTTGGGGATGTGCGCTTCCATCAGAAAACCGGGGAATACTTTCGCGAGCACATCGAGTTTCCCTTCTTCCAACGTTTCTTAAAAGATCAGGGGGAAGCGAAACTTCCCGGGGCCTATGTCTTCGAGACGGGGCGCAACGAGTGGCACACGTTTGACCGTTGGCCGCCCCAGAACGTCACCCCCGAGACGTTTTATTTCGAGAGTGGGGGCCGGCTCAGTTCGGCGCCTCCTGCCGCTTCCGGGGAAGGGTTTGATGAGTACCTCAGCGACCCCGCCAAGCCGGTGCCGCACATCTCTTGGATCAGCACCTCGATGTCTGCCCCCTACATGGTCGGCGACCAGCGCTTCGCCGGACGGCGCGCCGACGTGCTGGTTTACCAAACCGAGCCCCTGGCGCAGGATGTCACCTTCGCCGGACCGCTAACCGCCGCGCTCTACGTCTCCACCACCGGCACGGACTCGGATTGGGTCGTCAAGCTCATTGACGTTTACCCGGGCGACTACCCTGATCTCGATCCCAATCCCACTGGGGTAAGAATGGGCGGCTACGAACAGCTTGTGCGGGGGGAGCCCTTCCGCGGTAAATTCCGCAAGAGCTTCGAGCAGCCTGTTCCCTTTGAGCCTGGCAAGCCGGACAAAGTGGAATTCCAGCTTCCCGATGTGTTCCAAACCTTCCGCCGCGGCCACCGCATCATGGTGCAAATCCAAAGTTCGTGGTTCCCCCTGGTGGACCGTAACCCGCAGAAATTCATGAAAATCGATGAGGCGCAACCCTCCGATTTTCAGAAGGCGACCGAGAGGGTGTATCGCTCGGCAAAGCTGCCCTCCCATATCACCGTCGAGGTGCTGCCTTCAGCAGCCACGGAAAAGTGAAGGGTTGGAGTTTCGTTCATCTGTCATGAATACTGCACCAAAACGACGAGTTCGTCTTCCCTCGCCCCTCGGGGACAGGGTAGTAAACTCAAATCACCCCTCAGGAATAAAGAAAAGGTGGTGCGGAGGGCAGGAATCGAACCCGCACAGTCCTTGCACTCATCACAGTTCTTCAACGCCACCAGCCATTCACCACGGCTCTTTAATAAGCCCCTTTCTTTTCATTAACATAATGGAGAGAATGGTTTAACTCCCTTGTTTTCATCAACATCATGGAGAGGCGAAAAACGGTCATTTTTTCTACATTTGTTTTCAATGACTTACAGAATGTCAGCCTCATTTTTTAATTCCCCT
>Ga0209039_10000719_pt1 | contig 31982 bp, 33 predicted proteins | sample BogFormECP12_OM1_FD_188238 | JGI IMG/M metagenome (GOLD analysis project Ga0209039, IMG submission 188238) | Bog forest soil microbial communities from Calvert Island, British Columbia, Canada - ECP12_OM1 (SPAdes) (version 2) | ecosystem: Environmental > Aquatic > Freshwater > Wetlands > Bog ... | reverse complement strand
AGCGGCCGCGCCTGCTCCATCACTTCGTGGAATACTTCCAGCGTCCGCCCGGCCGTCTTCTGCCAACTGAATTGTGCCGCCCGCTGTATCCCTAACCGCTCCATCCGCCCCCGCAGCTCGGTATCCAACAGGATGTCCGCGATCGCTCGCACCACCTCGTCCACCGCGTACGGATCGAACAGGATCGCCGCCCCGTCCACCACTTCCGGCAGCGCCGAAGCGTCCGAACATACCACCGCCCGTCCGCACGCCATCGCTTCCAGCACCGGCAGCCCGAAGCCTTCGTAGAAACTCGGAAATACGAACACGTCGCACGCGTTGTAGAGCTGCAGCAACTCCGCGTCCGGCACAAATCCCAAAAACCGGATCCGCTCCCTGACCCCCGATTCCCGCGCCGCTTCTTCCACCTTCGCCGCAAACCACGTCGGTTTCCCCACCAGCACCAGCTTGTGCTTCAACTGCGGATACGCCTTCACCAGCTTCGCGAATGCACGGATCAGCCCGATGTGGTTCTTCCGCGGTTGGATGTCTCCCACCGACAGGATGAACGGGCCCTCCAACTCGTGCCGCTCTTCCACCGCCCGCGCCGCCGCTTCCCGCGACACCGGCCGGAATTCCGATGCCGCCGCATACGGCACCACCACTACCTTGTCTTCCTCCAGATCCCCGTACACCTTCAGAATCGACGCCCGCGCCACTTCCGTGCCCGTCAGAATCTTCGCCGCCCGCCGCACCGTCCGTCCCACCGTCACTTTCAATTGCCACGCCCGCCAGCGCGTGAAGTATTCGGGATGCTCCAGGAAGCTCACGTCGTGGACCGTCGCCACCACCGGCACCGGGCACTTTAGCGGCGCCGTGTACTGCACGTGCAACAGGTCCGGCCGGTCTTCCCGCACCTTCATCGACAGGTCAAAGCCCAGCCGCGCAAACGGGTTCAACGCCACGCGGCGCGTCCGGATGCCGGCGGGAATGCTGGCGCGCGATTCCTGCGCCGACACGTAGGCCACAATCTCGCAGTCGCGATCTTGAGCGGCGAAAGCGTTCAGGAGGCTACGGACGTAGACTTCGTTCCCCGTCAGGTGCCGGCCAATGGCGTGTGCATCAACCCCGATGCGCATGGATCGTACCAGTATAACGGACCGTCATACCGGCCGAAGCATCAAAAGTCCAACTTTTCCCAGACCTTTTCCCATGTAAATTCCCGTTCCAGCAAAAGCCGGCCGGCCCTGCCCAATTCCTGACGAAGCGTGGAGGAACTCAACAGCCGCGACACCGCCGAAGCGAATGCCGCGCCGCCTTCCGCCAACAGCAGGTTCTCACCGTCCCGCCCCGGCAGGCCTTCGGCCCCTACGGGTGTCGAAACCACCGGCAGCCCGGCCGCCCATGCCTCCAGGATCTTCAGCCGCGTGCCGCTCGCCGCCAGCAACGGGACCACGGCCACGCGGCATCGCGCCAGTTCCTTCACCGCGTCGTCAACCGGTCCCGTGGCTTCAATTCGCGGGTCGCCCGAGATCCACTGCCGCACCGCTTGCGGATTCTTCCCGATCAGCCTCCATACCAGCCGCGGCCACTCCTTGCGCAGATGCGGCCAGACTTCCTGCTGGAAAAACTGCACCGCGCGCCGGTTGGGGTGGTATTCCATATTGCCCGAAAAGGCGATCGCTTCCTCATCCGCTTGCGCCGGCAACTCGACCGCCGGAATGGCATTTGGATATACCAGCACGCGCGCCCCGGGCGCGATCGCCCGCAGCCGTTCGGCATCGCTCTCGGACGTCGCCAGCACCTCAGAAAACTGCGGCAGCCAGCGCCGCTCCAATTTACGCGATGCCGCGGCAAAGACCCGATGGGCAAATCCGGTCGCGCCGCCTTCCACCGCTCCGCAGCGTTCGTGCAGCACGGATTCGATGTTGTGAAGATCCAGCACCATCCGCGTGCAAGCCTTCGCCATTACCGCCCGGTAGGGCGCGCACCAGGAGTGTTCCACCACTCCAATTTCGTACCGCGCGCCGCCGAGCGCCGCCCTGACTTCGCGTTCGAATCCGGCGAAGCGGTCGACCAGCGGGGGCACCTTGCGCGCCACTCGGCCCGCGTTCCTCACCGCCCGCGCTGCCCCGCCGCGGGCATGTGCCGGCAAGTCGATTACCGTGATCTTTCGCACCAGGCCCGCCGGCAGTTCTTTCCCTGGGTCCGGCGCTCCCGGCTGGCGGAACACGATCAGGTCCACCGCGCCGCGCTGCGCCAGGTAGTGTACCAACGAAGCCGTGCGCAACGCGCCCCCGCCCGCCAGCGGGTAGGGAGATTCGGGTGCGAGCACCAAAGCTTCAGTGGCCAAAACACCTCCGCGCCTCTTCGTAAACCTCGCGCGTCAGCCGGGCGGTGCGTTCCCAGGTGAACTCCCGCGCCCGCTCGAGCGAAAGCGCTCGCCGCTCCGCGCGCCACTCGGGCCGCTCCGCCGCATGGCACATCGCACGCACCAGTTCCTCCACGCCATCGGCGTAAACCGCCGCGTTGCCCGCCGCCTCCGCCACCGCGTGCGAAGCGATCACACCCGCGCCGCACTGCATGGCCTCGATCACCGGCAGCCCGAAGCCCTCGTAGAGCGACGGGTAAACAAATGCCAGCGCTCCCGAATACAACCCCGCCAATTGCGCGTCCGGCACTTCGCCCGCCAGGCGCAGCCCCGGTTCCTCGGCAAAATCCGGCGCATCCTCGCGCCGCCTGCCGGCCAGCACCAGGTCGATCGGGTGGCGCCGCCGCACCTCGCGCCACGCTTCCATCAGGGTCCCCAGATTCTTGCGCGGCTCTAGAGTCCCCACAAACAGAAAATAAGGTGCGCCGCCAACAGTCTCCACTGGCCGCAGCTCCACTGGTCGCAGCCATGGCGCGGCCGCTTCCGGTACCGCCACCACGCGGTCCGGGCGCAACTGAAACCGCTCGATGGCCTCTTTGCGCACTCCCTCGCCGGGCGTCACAATCATGGTGGCGATCCCCAACTTGAGCAGCACTGGCGTGCGCCGCCGCACTCGTTCCGCGGCATGATGCCAGCGCGGCTTCATCCAGGGAGAAAGGTCGTGGATCGTGAGCACGCTCGGGCGGCGCGGAATGTAGGGCACCGCGAAGTCCGGGCCGTGCACCAGGTCCACTCCCAGGCGGTTCATTTCGCGCGCCAGGCCCCAGATCCACCAGCGCCGCTCCATGGCGTTGCGCGGGCCGCCGCCGCGACGCAGATTCGGCGGGGCGCTTTCCGGCATGCGGAACGGTTGGTCCGAGACCAGGTAGAACTCATCGTCCGGAAAACCACGCGCCAGCGCCAGGCTCAGCTCGCCCGTGTACCGGGCCAGCCCTCCGCTGGTCAGCCCCAACGACGCCGCTTCAATCGCCACGCGCATGGATCACTCAGGCCAGCCCGCATTTCTCAGTGGCGCACGCACTCGTGCGTGCCGCGTCGGCACTCATGCCGACGCCCGATCGCGACAGATTGTCCATACCCCACCAGGGTGTCGAGACGAGTCTCGACACGGCACGCAAGAGTGCGTGCGCCGCCTCATCGCCGGCCATCGGGCTCTGACAGACGACAAAAGCCGATCGTCTGTCCCACCTTGGAAGCCACGCTACTCCACCGTCTCGCGGCTCCCATAATTCTTTTCGTAATACTCGCGATACGCACCGCTCCGCACGCGCGCTACCCACTCGCCATTCGCTTGGTACCACGCGATGGTCCGCGCAAGGCCGGTTTCAAAATCCATCGCCGGCGCCCATCCCGTCTCGCGCATCAGTTTCTCGCTCGATAGCGCGTAGCGCCGGTCGTGGCCCGGCCGGTCGGCCACGTATTGAATCAGGCTCTCCGGTTGGCCGGTCAACGCCAGAACCTTCCGCACCACGTCCAGGTTCGGCAGCGAGCGGTTGCCGCCAATGTTGTAGATCTCGCCATCCCGGCCCTTCCGCAGCACCGCCAGTATCCCGCGGCAATGGTCGTCCACGTACAGCCAGTCGCGCACCTGTTGCCCGTCGCCGTAAACCGGCAGCGGCCGTTCGTCGAACGCGTTGGTAATCATGAGCGGAATCAGCTTCTCGGGAAAATGGTACGGCCCGTAATTATTCGAGGCCCGCGTAATCACCACCGGCAGCTTGAACGTCACGAAATAGGACCGCACCAGCAGGTCGCTTCCGGCCTTGGACGCCGAATACGGGCTGCTGGGGTTCAGCGGAAACGCCTCGGTGGCTTCGAGCGGCGCTTCCAGGCTGCCATAAACTTCATCGGTGGAGACGTGCACGAAACGCCCGACCTTGTGCTTGCGCGCCCCGTCGAGCATGGTGAAGGTGCCGTTGAAATTCGTGCGGATCACCGGCTCGGGCGAGAGGATGCTGCGGTCCACGTGCGATTCCGCGGCGAAATGCACAATCGCTTCGGGCTTCTCTTCCTCCATCAGCGCGTCCACCAGCGCGCGGTCGCAGATATCGCCGTGGACAAACCGGTACCGCGGGCTGCGCTCCACCGCCTTCAGGTTTTCCAGGTTGCCCGCGTAGGTCAGCTTGTCCAGGTTGACCACGCCGAGATCGGTTTCCGCAATCGCCATGCGAACGAACGCCGATCCGATGAACCCGGCGCCGCCCGTTACCAGAATTTTCACAAGTCGTGTGCCTTTATCGACGGGCCGCGGCTACTTCCGCTGCGTCTCCCAATCGTAATTGATGGATGGGTCGTTGTACGGCAGGCGCCCTTCGTCGGCGGGATTGTAGAGCTGATCGGTCATATAAATCAGCATCGCCTCCTCGCTTCCGATCACTTTGTAGCCGTGCGCCACGCCGCGCGGAATCAGCATCTGCCAGGGCCGCAGCGCGCCCACATACATGGTGTTGCGCTTTCCAAAGGTGGGCGATGCGAGCCGCAGATCCACCAGGGCCACCTGCAGCATGCCCTTTGCCGGCGTCCAGCAATCGGTCTGATGGAGGTGGAAGTGGAAGGCCTTGATGGTGCCGGCGAAATTCATGGCCGCGGCGACTTGCGTGGTGGCCGGCGGAAACGACGCCGCCAGCCCCTGCCCCATGCGCTGCACTTCCAGGAAGTATCCGCGGTCGTCCGGATAAATCGAAAACGGCTGGATCCGCACGCCGTCGATGAGCTCCGGCGAATCCGCCTGGATGACGACCGCGCCGATGCCCCGGGCGCACTCCGGCACTCCCAATTGCATGTCGGGTGTGGATGCCAACCGGCGCGAAGCCGCGATCGATTCCGCCATCAGGCCCGGACCGTTCCTTCCACAGCGCTCGCCGGCGAGCCCACTTCCGTCTGCCGCGCCACCGATTGCGCCACCAGGTTCGCCGCCCGCAACAGCGAATCGAACGTCCCGGCGTCCGTCCACCAGCCGTCGAGCAACGAGTGCGTCATGCTTCCTTCGCGGATATAGGCGTTGTTGACGTCCGTGATTTCGAGCTCGCCGCGCCGCGAAGGAACCAGCGTCTGGATCTTGTCGAACACCGTGGCATCGTACATATAGATGCCCGTCACGGCGAAGTTCGATTTCGGACGCTTGGGCTTCTCTTCGATCCCCACCACCCTGCTGCCATCCACTTCGGCCACTCCGAAGCGCTCCGCGTCGGGCACTTCCTTGAGCAAAATGTGGGCGCCCTTTTCCTGCGCGCGAAATTTCTCCACCGCGCTCTTCACATGGCCTTCGATGATGTTGTCGCCCAGCACCACGCAGATCTTCTGCCCGTCGGCGAAATGTTCCGCCAGCGCCAGCGCGTCGGCGATGCCGCCCTCGCCTTCCTGGTACGTGTAATTGATGTGCTTCAGCCCGAACTCTTTCCCGTTCGCCAGCAGCCGCAGGAAATCGCCCGAGTTCCGCCCCCCGGTGACGATCATGATGTCGCGGATCCCCGCGTCCACCAGCGTCTGGATCGGGTAATAAATCATCGGCCGGTCGTAAATGGGCAGCAGATGTTTATTGGTTATCTTGGTCAGCGGAAACAGTCTGCTCCCCGACCCGCCCGCGAGCACAATACCCTTCATAAGTTTTTATCATACAATACCGCTCCGGCGGCCCGGCGAAACCGGCTAGAATACGTTCTCATGCAGCTTTACGATTGGAACCAGTTGCCGGTCGAGCAGTTGAATCCGCTCGTCACGCGGCGTATGATCCACAGCGGCCAGATGACCATCGCCCGCCTGGAATTACAGAAGGGCGCGGCTGTTCCCGAGCACAGCCACATCAACGAGCAGGTCTGCACGGTAGAGCGCGGCGCGCTGCGGTTCTCGATCGATGGCCGCGACCAAGTAGTCCGCGCCGGCCAGTCCCTGGTGATCCCGCCTCACGTGCCGCACGGCGCCGTGGCGCTCGAAGACAGCCTCGCCCTGGACATCTTCACCCCGCGCCGCGAAGATTGGATCTCGGGCGACGACGCCTATCTGCGCAAATGAAGCGCATTCGCGAGTCAGGCAACCTGCTTGTTCTTGGCTCTCGGCCGCCCAGCCGTGATATCGACATCTACTTTCAGACCGGCGGCGCTCACCATGTTAACCAATGTGTCGATTGTGAATAGCCCGATCTTGCCACGTACCAGATCCGAGATTCGCGGCTGCGATACGCCCATGATTTTGGCCGCGCGAGACTGGGTGATCTTTCTCTCCTGGATATAGGCAGTCAGAGCCATCATCATCTTAGCGCGGATGCGGAGGTTTTCCGCTTCGGCGGGCGGAAAACCGCAATCCACGAAAACATTCTCACTGCCTTTGTTCGCTCGCATCACGTCCGCCTTTCCATTAATTCGCGGTAGCGCTTCTTCCCCAGCTCGACGTCGAGCGAGGATGTCTTCTGGGTTTTCTTGGCGAAGACATGCAGCACATGAACGGCGTCCTCGAACTTGGCCACATAGAAGACGCGATATTCCCCCTCTGCATGGACTCGAATCTCAATGACTCCAGCGCCAACGAGTGGAACGGGCTTCCAATCGCTGGCCGAACGTCCCGCCTGAATCAAGCTCAACTGATAGCCGATTTCGCGACGCGCTGCCTGGGGGAACCGTCGTAGTCGGTCACGACTGTCTCCGAGCCATTGGATCGGTTTTACACCATTCCTCACTCATTATGATTATACAGAATTTTTATAATCGGGATGGCTGACCAACTCCCGCCAGCCCGCTACTTCGCATCGCGCCAGTTATCTCCTACCCCCACATCCACCACCATCGGCACTTTCAACTCGCAAGCGCCTTCCATCTCGCGTCGCGCCAGCGCCGACACCGCCTCGACTTCCTCCGGCGGGCATTCGAAGACCAGCTCGTCGTGAACCTGCAGCAGCATGGCGCTCCTCATCGCTTGGGCTTCGAGCGCTCGCGCGATCTTCACCATCGCCAGCTTGATCAGGTCGGCCGCGGTCCCCTGCAGCGGTGAGTTCACCGCCACGCGCTCCGCAAAACCGCGCGCGTTGGGATTGCGGGCATTGATATCCGGGATGGGCCGCTCGCGCCCGAAGAGCGTTCGCGCCACTCCCGTCCGCCGCACTTCGGCGATGGTCTCATCGATGAAGCGACGCACGCCGGCGTAACGCGCGAAATAATTCCTGATGTATTTCTCCGCCTCGCCGCGCCCGATTCCCAACTGGCCGGCGAGTCCGAACGCGCTGATGCCGTATACAATTCCGAAGTTCACCGCCTTGGCGTCGCGCCGCGCCTCAGGCGTCACCAGCATGGGCGGCACGCCCAGCACTTCCGAAGCCGTTCGCGTGTGAATGTCCTCGCCGTTGCGGAACGCTTCCAGCAGCAACGGGTCGTCCGACATGTGCGCCAGCAGGCGCAGCTCGATCTGCGAGTAATCCGCCACCAGCAGTTTCCATCCCTCCCGCGGCACGAAGGCCGCCCGGATCTCGCGCCCCAGCGCCGTGCGGATGGGAATGTTCTGCAGGTTCGGATTGGAGGACGACAGCCGCCCCGTGGCCGCGCCCGCCTGGTTGAAGCTGGTGTGCAGCCGGCCCGTGCGCGCGTCGATCAGCGCCGGCAGCGCATCCACATACGTGCCCTTCAGTTTGGTGAGCTGGCGGTATTCGAGCACCTGGCGCACAATCTCGTGGTCGGCGGCAAGCTCTTCCAGAATCTCCGCCGCCGTGGAGCGCTGCTTGCCCTTGCCGTACCGCACCGGCGCCGCGAGCTTCAGATCGTCGAACAGCACTTCGGCCAGTTGCTGCGGCGAGCCGATATTGAAGACGCGGTTCGCCAGAGCGTGAATGCTGGCGGTCAGCCGCGCGATCTCGCTCTCCATCAGCCCCGAAAGCCGCTTCAATTCCGTGGAATCGATGCGTACGCCGGTGCGCTCCATCCGCGCCAGCACGCCCGCCAGCGGCAGTTCGATGTTGCGGTACAGATCGCCCAAGCCGCGCGATTCGATGGCCGGCGCCAGTTGCTGCCAGAGTTCCAGGCTGATATCGGCGTGCTGTTCCGGCGACGCCCCCAGCTTCAAATCCAGACGCCGCTGCGCCTGCGCTTCCAGCGTGACGGCGGCCGGGTCGGCGTCCAGCAGGAAGGCATAGAGCATCACGTCGTGCTCGAAGCCGCGGCCGGCAATTCCCAGCCGGTCCAGTTCGAGCAGCGCCGCCTTGACGTCGCAGGCGATCTTCGGCGCGCCCGCATCCTCCAGCCACGGCTTCAACTCCGCCAGGCGCTCCGCGTTCACCGCGCGCGCTTCCCCCGCGCGCCACGCCAGGCCCACCGTGTCCAGCGCGAACTCCCCTTCCGCCGATTTCAAGATCGCGACCGCCACTGGCGCGTCCTTGGCTTCCGCCAGCCAGGCCTTCAGTTCGTCCACTGACTCCACCACGCGGTAATCCCGCGCCCGCGTGTCCTCGCTCGGCCCCAATTCCTTCAGCAGGCTATGGAACTCCATCTCCTGAAATACCGCTTTGAGCGCCGCTTCATCGGGCGGCTGCGTTTTCAAGGCATCCAGCGAAAACTCAATCGGCACATCCGTCGAAATGGTCGCCAGCCGCTTGCTCATGCGGATCTGCTCGACGTGGTTCTGCAAGCTCTCGCGGTAGGACTTCCGTTCCACTTCGGCGGCATGTTCCATGGCTGCTTCCACCGATCCGAAGCGCTCGATCAAATCCTTAGCGCCCTTATCGCCGATTCCCGGCGCGCCTGGAATGTTATCCACCGTGTCGCCCTTGAGCGCCAGCAGGTCCGTTACCTGGTCGGGCCGCACTCCGAGAAACTCTTTCACCTTGGCCGGGTCGTACCGTTCGTCGTCCTTGGCCGGGTTCAACATCGATACGCGCTCCGTCACGAGCTGCATCATGTCCTTGTCGCTCGAAACGATCACCACCTCGCAGCCGCTCTGTTCCGCGCGCCGCGCCAGCGTGCCGATCACGTCGTCCGCCTCATATCCGGCGGACTCCACCACCGGAATGCGCATGGCTTCCAGCAACCGGCGTACCGCCGGAATTTGTTCCAGCAGGTCGGGCGGCGTCTCCACGCGGTTGGCCTTGTATTCCGCGAATTCCTGCAACCGGAGGGTCGGCTCCTGGCTTTCGAACACCGCCGCCATGTAGGCCGGCTCGTACTGCTTCGCCAGCTTGCGCAACATGTTGTTGAAGATGAAAACCGCTTCAGTCTGGAGCCCGGTCGAGGTCCGCATGGGAGGCGCTCCGCTGCGGGCGCGGGCATGGTACGCCCGGAAGATAAATCCGAAAGAGTCGATCAGGAACAACCGCGGCATCGGCACAGCGCCCATCATAACCCCCTTCCCCGGTGGCGCACGCACTCGTCGGTGCCGCGTCGGCACTCATGCCGACGCTCAGCGACGACAGACTGCCCGCTCTCCGCGAGCGTGTCGAGAAGAGTCTCGACACGGCACGCACGAGTGCGTGCGCCACTTCACGTCACCGGCCCGGGGTTAAATGGCGCCAATCCGTTGGCCAGGCCCCAGTGCTCCGCCCAGGTCTTCTTGCGCCCGCTGGCCGTCTCCAGAATGAATCGGAAGATCTCCCAGCCCACGTCTTCAATGGTGGCGTGCCCCGTGGCAATGCGCCCCGCGTCGATATCGATCAGGTCGTGCCACTTCTCCGCCAGCGCCGTGCGGGAGGAGACCTTCACCACCGGAACCATCGCCAGCCCGTACGGGCTGCCTTCACCCGTCGTGAAGACATGCACGTTCATGGAGGCAAGCTGCTGGGTGCCGCAGATGAAATCGCTCGACGGCGTGGCTGCGAAAACCAGGCCGCTGGTCGAGATTTTTTCTCCATGCGTGGCCACCGCCCGCAGCGCCGTCGTGCCGGACTTGGCGACGCTGCCCAGCGCCTTTTCGACAATGTTGGCCAACCCCCCGCGCTTATTTCCCGGAGTGGTGTTGGCGCTGCGGTCCGCCATGCCGCGCGCCAGATACTCGTCGTACCATCGCATTTCGCGAATCAGCGCATGCGCGATCTCCGGAGTCTCCGCGCGCGGCGTCAGCAAATGCACCGCATCGCGCACTTCGGTGACTTCCGAAAAGGCCACCGTCGCCCCCGCGCGCACCAGCAGATCGGCCGCGTACCCCACTGCCGGGTTGCAGGTCACGCCGGAAAAGGCGTCGCTGCCGCCGCATTGCAGCCCCACCACCAGACTCGACGCCGGCACGCTCTGGCGCCGGCGCCGGTCCAATTCCGCCAGCCGCTTCTCCGCCGCGCGCAGAATCGCCGCCACCATCTCCGCGAAGCCGCGCTCATCCTGCAGGCGGATCACGTTTCGCTCTCCCAAGACGGGCAGCTCGTTCGCGAACAGCCGCGCCGGCTGCATTTTCTCGCAGCCCAAACTGACGATCAGCGGAACCCCGCCCACATTCGCGTGCAGCGAGATGTGCTTCAAGGTGCGGATGGGGATGGCCGCGCCAGGCGCATCGATGGCTACCCCGCACCCGTAAGAGTGCGTCACCGCCACCACGTCGTCGACGTTGGGGAAGTGCGGCAGCAGTTCCGTCTTGATCCGCCGCGCCGCATACTCCACCTCGGCGCCACGCACTGGACGGTGGTCGCAATCCCCAGAGTATTCCGCGTGCCCACCCGGCCATCCGCGTTCCGGTAGCCTTCGAACGTGTAGCCTTCCAGCGGAACCGGCCGCGGCGGCACGGCGGTGGAGATCGGAAGCTCGTCGAGCGATGGCGGCGCAGGCATGCGGATCATCTCTTCCCGCACCCAGGCTCCGGCCGGAATAGGCCGCTCCGCGAATCCTATCGTATGGCCATACCTCAACACTGGTTGGCCTGCTTCCAGAGCGCCCAGCGCCACTTTGTGGCCTTGCGGAATCACCTCCCGCGCCACGATTCCCCCGGGCAGAACCTTCAACGCCCCAACCCCTTCCGGGTCCACGATAATCCCAACGTTGTCGCGCTCACTCACCCGGATATACATCACTCAATTATGGACTCCCCGCCGACTGAAGCGAAATCCACCGTCTCATTCGCCTCATTTGGGACACAATCATACAGCAAAGTGTTGCGTTTTGGCCACACTGCAACCAGATCAAGTCTTTCCGCATCAAATGTTTGCAGTATTCTGGGTCAGTACTTGACGAGATGCTACAATGCCCGTGAATAGCCGTGCGGTTTGAAACCACTTTACAACGGCCGGTCGAAGCCAGTGGCGTAGGGCTTCATAGCGGCGTGCCGGTTCGGATCCGTCTGCTGCCTGCTCCTGTCTCTACCGGAATCGTCTTCGTGCGCACCGATCTGGAACGCTTTTCCATTCCAGCCAGTTGGCGCCACGTCGCCCGCGTCAGTTATGCCACCAGCCTGATGCGCCAGGGCGTCCTGATCTCCACCACCGAACACCTGCTCAGCGTCCTCTATTCGATGAAAATCGATAACGCCTATATCGAGATCGACAACCTGGAAGTGCCCATCCTCGACGGGAGCGGTCTGCCCTTTGTTCGCCTGATCGAACAGGCCGGAATCCGCCAGTATCGACGCAAGCGCCGCTATCTCCGCATCCGGCGGCCCATTTGCGTGGAAGACAAAGGCAAGCGCATCTCCATCCTGCCCGCCGAGAGCTTCCGTCTCACCTGCGACACCGATTACCCTGCGCCGGTCGGACGGCAGTCCCTGGAACTCGACGTCACCCCCGAAAGCTATGCCGCCGAAATCGCTTTCGCCCGCACCTTTGGCTGGGAGTGCGATCTCGACCAGATGCGCAACATGGGGCTGATTCGCGGCGCTTCCCTGGATAACGCCGTCTGCTTCACACCAGCCGGCGTACTCAACCCCGGCGGTCTCCGCGCGCCCGACGAATGCTGCCGCCACAAGGCACTCGATCTCATCGGCGATCTGGCCCTGCTCGGCCGCCCATTGCTCGGCCACGTCATCGCCGAACGCGCCGGCCACGCCATGCACGCCGCCCTGGTGGCGCGCATCATGCAAGACCCTTCCTTCTACGAAATCCTGACGTTTGACCAACTGGCCTCGCGTGTCACCCAGGCGCTGGTCTCCTGACCGGCGCGCCTTTTCAAACCTTCCCCAATTCCCTCCGCAACTCTTCTCGCTCCCTTGGTGTTCTAATGATCGGTGAGCCGGGATTGCCGCGTCATCCCGGGACTCAACTTTCTAATCAGGAGAAATGCAATGAAAAATATAGGTTTGTGCAATCTGACGCTGGCTGGCTTCTTTGCCTTCGCGGCGCAATCCATGGCGCAGCCGGCGGTCATCATCGAGCCGCTGACAAACACCGTCACCACCGGCATGGTCGGGCTCACAACGAATCAGACCGCCCGGCTGAGCGTTTTGAATCTGAATTCCGCCACCAGCACGACGCCCACCACGACGTCCACCACAATGAACAATTGCACCGTCGAGTTGCAATTCTTCGACGGACAGAACAATTCGCTGAAGCAGATCATAGTCCCTAATTTCGCCCCGCAGACCGCTACCATCCTCGATCTGACGCGCGCCGCAATTACCACCCAGACCGGCAACCGCGCCGAAATCCGTGGTGTCGTGACCGTCAACCCGCCTTCCACTCCCGTCGCCACCCCAAACGCTCCCGGCTATTGCGTGGTCTTCACCACGCTGCAGATTTTCGATGAAACTACCGGATCCACGGTAGTGCTTACCAGCGACACGCGAGTGAGCAACGCCGGCCCGGTGGTCATCCCGCTTATCGTGGCGCGCTGAGAGCAACTGAGAAGCCCGCGGACGCGAGGTGCGTGCCGTTTGCTCCTGACTTCTGACTTCCAACTTCTCAACATCGACAACGTCGATGTGGGCGCCTCCGGCGCCTACTGCACCGTGAAGTTGAACTTGCCTTCGTAGGTCTGCTTGCCCACGCCGTCCTTCACCACGACCGCCATGGTGTAGGTGCCCGGCTGGAAGTTCTTTTGCAACGAGATGCCGAATTCCCCGTCGATGTAAGGCTTCGGATAGAATGACTCGCTCTGTTCGACGGCCGGCTCCGGCTGCGTCCAGATCGCCTTACCGCTCGCCAGCACCAGCGACGCCACGTAGCTTACATCGATCTTGTTCCCCTCGCCGTACTTGTATCCCACCATGTCGAATCTCATCCACATGTTGTCGCCGGGATGGTATACCGGCCGCGCCATCGGTCTCGTTTCCTCGTCGTTGTGGTACCACTGGAAGTCGCGCAAGGTCAGCGTGGCGCTTGCCGGCACGTCCTTGGCGTGCACCTGGAACGGCACCGCCAGCTCCGCTGAAGCCTTGGCCAGCACATCCTCCACTTTGACCTGTATCTTATATGCGCCGCCCCGCAGAATCGGCGGAAGATCGACCTGGGTCTCGATCTTCGGCAGCCAGTCCTTGTCTTGCGGGCCAACTTCTTCTTCCATCTCGTTCTGGTAAATCTCGCTCAGGGCCACGCCCTTGGGATCGAAAGCCTGCACCGAGTACTTGAGATGGATCTTCTCTTTCGCGGATTTCGTGAAGTTCGCGATCCGGCAACTGAAAAACAGCGTCTCCCCGGGTGCATGCTGAAAATCGGCCGGCAGCGCTTCGCCGCCGTCCATTTGGGCAATCACCGCTTGAACCACGCCGAGCGGGTCAGCCGCGGGCGCCAGGGCCGGCAGCAAGACAAGAAGAAGAAGAGAGCGCATCGGACCTCCTGGTACGATTCTAGCGCGCGGTACGAGTCCGAGTCGGGAGCGTAATACTGGCCCCCGCCAAACAGGCTTACGCCCATTTCGGCGCTATGCGGACGGACGACAGCCGGCTTTCAGCCGGCTCGCTCATCGCCGGCTGAGAGCCCACAGTAACATTACGGCGCGATATTTGTCGGTGTGCCGACGCAGGCTACGGGCTGCCCTTTCGTGATGGGCGGCGTGGTGACGATATAGAGCACCAGGCCGGCGATGGGGGCGCACACTTCGGCTATCAGGTTTCCGAAAAAGTCGGTGACCAGAGCGATGAGGTCGCCTGCCGCCACCGTCTGGTCGCGATCGACCTTGGGATAGAGGATGCCGGATTCCGGGCTGGTCACGACGGCCGTGGGGTCGAGCCAGGTGGCGCGGGCGAGTGGGGGTGGTCCGGACTCACACATGCCGAGTTCGCGCAGGACGCCGAAAATGCCGCTGAGGATGCGATCGACGGATTCATCGTCGGTCATGCCGAGGGCGCCGCTTTCGATGGTGACGGCGGGCTTGCCGCGCGTGATGGCGGTGGTGGAGCAGTAAAGCGAGCGGGCAGGGTCGGTGGGACGGTTGCGGTCGACCACCACGTGGTCGATTCCAAACGCGAGTACCAGGCGGGCTATGGCTGCATCGATCCGGGGCTGGCCAGTGATGGCTTGATAGACATAGGGACGCAGCCACTCGTTGCCGTCGCCACAGTGGAGGTCCAGGACGTAGTCGGCTTTTTCGATGACCTCGGTGGTAATGGCGAGGGCGATTCGCTCGGAGACGGAGCCGTCGGGGCGCCCCGGATAGACACGGTTGAGATTCTTGCCGTCGATGGGGCTGAAGTAAATCGTCCGGCCCAGGAAAGACGGCATATTCGCCACGTGAACCATAAGGATGGTGCCGCTGATCTCCGCGGGGCGGATCAGACCGGGAAACTTCTGCAGTGCCAGGATGGGCGGGTATTCGTAGCCGTGATTGCCGGCGATGAGCGCCAGAACGGGCCCGGGGCGGTCGCCGCACAACAGGGAGACGGGGATGATGGAGCCGGCGTCCACGCCGGCCGGGACTTCAATTAAGCGGGATTCCACACAGACATCCTGACATAATCCAGCCGGCGATGTTAACCAAAGTCAATGTACGGGCAGTACGTTCATTTCAAAGACCCCCTACGTTCATTCCCTTTGGATGACTTGGCGATTGGCGAGAGATCCGGTAATCTTTACTGAGAACGCGGAAAAGCAGATCCACATGACACACGATCTTCAGCCTCTGACTCAACTCCTCGCTGGAAACCGGATGACGGTTTCCAGCACGATCCGTTACGCCTTGAATATTGGCGCCGCGCTGCGGCGTCTTCACGCCGACGGTCGGTGCCATGGCGCCCTGACGCCGGAGCTCATCCAGGTGAGCGAATCGAGCGCCCGATTGCTGCCGGCCACGCCCGGCGCGTTGGAAGAACTGACGCCTTATACCGCGCCCGAGATCCTGCGGGGCGAGCCGGCTAACGCCAGAACGGATATCTTCGCCTTCGGCGCTGTGCTTTATGAGATGGCGACCGGGCGGCACGCCTTCCTGGCCGACAGCCCGGAAGCGCTGGAAGAAGAGATCATGGCGAAAGGCTTTTCTCCGATTGGCCACGAGGGACTGGATCAGGTGGTGAAGCAATGCCTGGCGAGCGATCCGGCGGCGCGCTGGCAGCGGATGCAACCGGTGCAGATGGAGCTGAAACTCATGTTGATTGCCGAGCGCCAGAGCGAACCGGGCGCGATGGCACGCCACTGGGATCTGGAGGCGACGGTGCGCGCGGAGCTGGAGCGGCATGCCGGCGAGATGGCGGAGTTGGAGCGGGCGGCAACCGTACGGATTAACGAGCTGGCGCAGGCCTTAACGACGGCTCTCGACGATGTGCAGTCGCAGTTCGCCGAGGTGGAGAAGTGCCTGGAAGCCTCGCAACAGCGGATGGACCACTTCGCGCAGTCGGCCGGGCAGGCGTCGGAATCCACCGAGCGGGAGATCGCGGCGCTGCAGGTAGGGCTGTCGGCCGAAGTCCACACCATCGAACAGGCGACCAAAGGCCAGGCTCAGGCCATCGAATCGATGAAGACATCCATTGCGCGCAACGAGGATTGCATCGAGCGTGTGGTGGAAGCGCTCGAAGGACTCCAGAACGCGATTCTCGACCAACCCGACGAGCGCGAGCACGAGACCGTGGCTGTGGCCATAGCCTCCTAGTTGTGCGGGTGATTCCTGATACAAGACTGCTTCAACGATTCCCCGGTCTTGCCACGGGAAGACTCCGCCGCCGTTGCTCCTCTGACTCCTGACTCCTGACTTTCCAAATCCCGCAGGAATTTCAAGGGCGAAGCCCTTGCTTCTCCCCCGTACCGTACAGGCCATGCTTCAGAATGTAATCGAGAACCCGCCGCGGCAGTTCCCGCGGCCGCTTGCCCGCCGCCAGGGCTTTACGCACCTCCGACGACGAAACCGGCAACACCATCCCGTCGAGCCGCTCCAGTGTCACTTCCGCCGGAATCTGGTAGTCCCATCCCGGCCGGCTCACTACCAGGAACCGCACCGTGCGCGCTACTTCCCGCCATCGCCGCCACGTCCGGATTTCCGCAAACGCGTCCGCCCCGATCAAAAAGTACAACTCGTCTTGGGGAGCCATCCGCGCCACTTTTTCGATCGTATCGATGGAATAGCTCCGCTCCGTGCCCTCTTCCAGGCGCGACACCTCGAACCCCGCCCGCGCGGCGCAGGCCAGCTCCGCCATCCGCACGCGGTCGTCGTAAGGCGCGTTCGTCACGCCCTCTTTGTGAGGTGGATGATATGCCGGTACGAACAGCACGCGGTCCAGGCGGAAGCGCCGTGCTGCCTGCCGCGCGATCGCCAGGTGCCCTTTGTGAATCGGGTCAAACGTCCCGCCGAAGATCGCCAGTCTCAAAGCGCTTGCCTCAAGTTGTGGGGCAGACCCCCTGGTCTGCGCGGGACGCCCTGGTCCCGCCGCCCGAACAAAGGTGGAGCAGGCGGTGCCGCCTGCCCGGTCCGGCGCATTCTTGCCTGCCGCCCACTACACCCGCTCGATTTTTACGGAATTCACGACGACTGCCTTCGCCGGCCGGTCCTGCGCCCCCCGCGGCACATGCGAGATCTTCTCGACCACCTCATACCCTTCGGTCACTTCGCCGAAAACGCTGTGCTTGTTGTCCAGCCAGGGAGTCGCCGCCACCGTGATGAAAAACTGGCTTCCGTTGGTGTTCGGCCCGGCATTGGCCATCGATAGGGTGCCCGCCTTGGTGTGTTTCAGGTCCTTGTGGAACTCGTCGGCGAATTTGTATCCCGGACCGCCGCGTCCCGTGCCTTCCGGGTCGCCTCCCTGGATCATGAAATCCGGAATCACGCGGTGGAAAATCGTGCCGTCATAAAACGGCTTCCCGGTCTTGGCGCCTTCCGCCAGGCTGACAAAGTTCTCCACCGTCCGCGGAGCCTTATCCGCGAAAAGCTTGATTTTGAACTTGCCTTCGGTAGTGTCGAATACGGCGTAAATGTCGTTTGCCATGCCTCGGATTGTAGCAAGTCACAGCGGTACCACCCCACACGTGCCGGGCGCATCCTCCCGCGCGTCCAGCGGCCCCTTCGGCCCGCCTTCGCGCGCCTTGGCGCTCCATTCCTCCACCACCAGTTCCACCAGCGCCGTCGTTTCCAGATGTTCGGCCGTCGGCGCCGAGTAATCCACTCCCTCCGTCCGTCCCGCAAAGTAGCGTCTCACCATCGCTTCGAAGACTCTTCGTTGCGTCCGCGGATCCGTCACTGCCCTCCCGCGTCCGAACCCCACCACGCTCCGGTAGTTCATCGAATGGTAAAGCGCTGTCCGCGAATACACCAGCCCGTCCAGCAGCGTAACCGTGGCGCAAACCGCTGCCCCCGACGCCAGGTGCTTCATCGCCCGGCTCTCCGGCGAGCCATGCAGATACATCCGGTCCGGCTGCGCTCGGTCGAAATGGTATCCCATCGGGATCACGTACGGCTGTCCATCCACCACGAAGCCCACGTGCGCCACGCGGCCTTCCGAAAGGATCTCCGCGGCCTGCTCCGGAACGCCGCGCTCCGCATGCCGTTGGATTTGCGAGCGATTCATGTCAAACCCTCCAGCTTCCGTTATACTGCGACAGGCGCCTCTCTGAAAAGAGTCTGCTGCGCCGCCACCCGCGCCAAAGCGCCCGGCGGTTCGCCGAGTGCTAAACTGACCTGGAGAGGGTCGCCACTATGGCCCGGCGCCCTTGGCCGTCTCGCCAGGGGCGCCATCAGATTGTTGACATGGATTCTGCTTCGGAGGGTTCGGCGTGCGCCCGCAAGCCCCCGTCCCCTTAACTTTAGAAGAGCACCGGGAACTGGGCCGCGAGTTGCGAGCCGCCAATGTGCGGCTTCAGGAACTCTGCAAGGTCGTCGCCAGCATTTACGGCCCCCACAACCAGGCCTCTTTCACATTTCTCAAGGTCGCTGAGAACCTCAATCGCCTGTGCCAGGACCTTCAGGCGCAAGCCGCGCACGATTGCCCCGGGTTTTCGGTCGACGGATTTTATCTCTGAGTGTACTGTCCCTCCAGATTCTTGATCACGCGTGGGTTAACTCGCATTTCTCACAGACATTCCACGGTGACGATGTGAGAAATGCGGGTTAACGGCGCGCCGCCAGGCGGCGTTCGAGAGATTCCGGAATTTCGGCTTCCACCTCGCAGCAATCGCCGCTATAGCGGGTGGCCAGCACCTTGCCGAATTCATGCAGCAGCGCCAGTGTGGCGCCATCGCCGGCGGATAAATGAAAAGTCGCGTTCACGATTTTATCGAGCGGCAGAAGCTGGTCGATCGCCTCCAGCAGCCCGTCCATACCTGCGCCGGTGAGTGCTGAGATGGTCACTGCGCGGGCGTCTGGCCCGCCGGAGTCGATGGCCAAGCCCGGGAGCAGCCGCCGTTTCAGGGCTTCCGCATCCGCGGCGGAGGCGTCGCCCACGCGGTCGATCTTGTTGAGGACCAGGATCTGCGGAATGGCGGCGGCGCCAATATCGGCCAGAACCTGGAAAACGTGCGCGGTATGCTCGGCGGCGGCGGGAGCCGAGACATCCACCACGTGCAACACCAGGGCCGCGTCTTTCACCTCCTCCAGCGTGGCGCGGAAAGCCTTCACCAGCGTGGTGGGCAGATTGCGGATGAAGCCGACCGTGTCGCTCACCAGGACCCGGCGCCGCGACGGCAGTTCGAGCGGCCGCACGGTGGGATCCAGCGTGGCGAACATGCGCGGATCGGTCAGGACGCTGGCGCTGGTGAGGCGATTGAAGAGTGTGGACTTTCCGGCATTGGTATAGCCGGCCAGCGCCAGAGTGGCCAGCGGCACGGCGCTGCGGCGGCGGCGATGAAGAGCGCGTCCCGTCCGAACCGCGTCGAGCGAGTCCTCGATTCCCTTGATGCGTTTGGCGATGCGGCGGCGGTCGGTTTCGAGCTTGGTTTCGCCGGGGCCGCGCGTGCCGATGCCACCGCCCAGGCGCGACATCTCCACGCCCCGCCCGCTGAGGCGCGGCAGGATGTAATTCAACTGTGCCAGTTCCACCTGCAGGCGGCCTTCCCGAGTGCGGGCGCGCGAGGCAAAGATGTCGAGGATCAATTGCGTGCGGTCGATGACTTTCGAGCCAATGGCTTTTTCCAGGTTGCGCTGCTGCGTCGGGGTGAGCTCGTGATCGAAGATCACCAGGTCGGCCTCCGAGGAATGGACCGCGGCGCGCAGCTCTTCCACTTTGCCCTCGCCGATCAGGGTCGCGGCTTCCGGACCGGGCCGGGCCTGCAGGAATCGGCCGGCGGTTTCGGCGCCCGCGGTGGACGCCAGTTCACTCAGCTCGTCCAGCGAGTCTTCTGCCGTGACCGCGCCGGGGCGCCGGGAAGCGCCGCGCGTCTTCCACTGGACGCCGACCAGGATAGCGCGCTCGCGGGCGGGGTTCGGAAGCGGCGTGGGCTAGGCCTCCGGCGGCTCGGAGTGCGGCGGCAAACCGGGCGCGGAACCGGCCGCTGCGCCGGCCGAGACCGGCTGCGGACTGGCCCCGTAGGCGTGGGCTGACCGCTGTGTCACAACGGTCGAAATGGCGTGTTTGAAAATCAGTTGCTCCTGGTTATTGGTCTCCAGCACCAGAGAGTACTTATCGAAGCTCTTGATCCGCCCCGAAAGTTTGACGCCGCTCATAAGGTAAATCGTGAGGACAATCTTATCTTTGCGGGCGTTATTCAAAAAACTGTCTTGGATATTCTGCGCCGGCTTCTCCATAGATCCCCCAGCCCTTTCGGGAAAAGTGAAACAGTGGAACAAACAGCCATAGTATTGTACACCGATTTAAGTGGCGTCGTGCGGCCCAGGGATGGGGCCCAGGGATGGGGCAGGACTGGCGGCCGGCTGCAGGCAGGATTGGCCGCCCGCAGAGACGAGCCGTGTTCCGGTATCCAATTGAATCAGCTACTCTTCTTCGTGATCGGCAGCGGCTGCCACGTGGGAGGAATCGGTCATGGCGGCCAGTTGGTCGCGGGTGAGGGAACGCCACGGCGCCGGGTTTTTCGGATCGGCTACGGCCGGCTCCAGCACAAACTGCGAAATCGATTCCAATTCCCTTTCCAGATTGAAATCGGGAATCCCGCGCAAAGCCGGCACGTGCGCCACACCATGCTGGTCGACGACACACTCCAGACCGTTTGAAATCTGGAATCGGATTCGCAACTGTTGGCGGACCGCGACCTTGCGCAAATCCACCAGCTTCATCGGTCGGCTTCCTGGAACTCCACCATTTCGCCGTCGGCGATGCGGGCAGCGATCTGTTCCTGGCAGGTCACACAGTACCGGGCCCACGGCACGGCGTCCAGGCGCTTGCTGGAAATCGGCTCCTCGCATTCCGGGCAAATGCCGTAAGTGCCCTGGTCGATGCGGTGCAGCGCGCCGACCACTTCGCGGAGCAACTTCATGTCGATAGTGTTGCGGTTGAGGAAGATCCACTCTTCGTGATGCTGCTGGCTGAGGTCACCTTCGTCCGAGGGCACATCCAGCCGGGCCACCACCTGGGCCGCCTTCTGCGCGGACATGCTCTCACGGACTTCCTGGGCCTTGCGCTCGAGAATTTTCCGGTACGGGGCCAACTTCAACTTCGGTCCGTTTTTCATAATTGCATTCATTTCTCTAAAATTGCGTTCCAAATCCGATCAATATGATTTGACGTAAAACCGGGACTAAAGGTTGCAGAGTTCCGGCGGAGGTCCAGGGGAGCGGATGAAAAAGTATAACCAACAGCAGGCGAAAAAGTCAATAAGAACCTTTTATTTAACTTTTTGGATTGCCTCGGTGAGCTCGGGCACAATCTGAAACAGATCGCCCACAATGCCGTAATCGGCCACTTCGAAGATGGGCGCGTTGGCATCTTTATTAATCGCCACAATGGTGCGCGATCCCTTCATGCCAACCAGGTGCTGAATCGCACCAGAGATGCCCACCGCCAGATACATCTTGGGAGTTACGGTCTGTCCGGAACTGCCCACCTGCCGTTCCATGGGAAGCCAGCCGGCGTCGCAAATGGGACGCGAAGCCGCCAGCTCGGCGCCCAGAACATCGGCCAGTTTCTGGATGAGCGGGAGGTTATCGGCTTCCTTGATGCCGCGGCCCACCGCGACGATGATTTCTGCGGCGCCCAGATCCACGGCGCGCTGCGACTCGCGGAACGGCTCTTGCGGGCGCGTCCGGATCTGGTCCGGTGAGATCTCGGGTGCGAACTCCTCCACCGCCGCCGCGCCTTCGGACACCTGGTCGGCGCGATAGGCGCCGGCCTGCAGCGATGCGAAATACGGGCCATCGCCCACGAACCGGACGTCCACGTTCACCTTGCCTTGAAAAAGCTGCCGCACCAGAACCAGCTGGCCGTTTTCGATGCGATGCGAAACCGCGTCGCTCACCGCTACGCGTCCGAACCGGGAGGCCAGCTTGGGCAGGAAGTCGCGGACCTGGTAGGTGTGCGGGAAAAGCGCCACCGAGGGCTGGACGCGCTCGATGAGCTGGCCGAGCGCCAGGCAATACCCGTCGGGCGTGTACTCGCTGAGCAGCTCGTGTTCAACGGCGTAGACCCTGTCGAGCCGCCTCGCGGCGAGCTCGGCGGCGAGCGGAGCCGTTCCCCGGCCCACTACAGCGGCCGATGCCGTGGCGCCCAGTTGAGAGGCGAATTGCTGGGCGGCGGCGAGGGTCTCAAACGACATGCGGTGCCACTGGCCGTGGCGCTGTTCCATCACGGCAAGGATGTTCATATGACTCGCGCCTCGAATTTCAGTTTCTCCACCAGTTTAGCCGCGGCCTCTTTGGGGCTGCCCTCGAAGAGCTGCGTGCGCTTCGTGCGCTCCGGCAGGTAGACGCGGTCGAAGGCGATGGCGGGCGCGGCCGCGACGACGCCCAGATCGGCCGCCGTGACGCGCCGGATTTCCTTGCTCTTAGCTTTCTTGATGCCCATCAGCGTTGCGTAGCGCAGCTTGCTGAAGCCGGATTGAATGCTGAGCAGCGCGGGAAGCGGCATATCCACGAACTGGAACCAGCCGTCTTCCAGCTCGCGTTTCACGCGGATACCGGAATCGCTCTTCTCCACCTGCATGATGATGGTGGCGTGCGGCACGCCCAGCAGTTCGGCCAGGATCGGACCGGTCTGGCCGTATCCCAGGTCGTCGGACTGCAGGCCGGTGAGAACCAAGTCCGGCGTTTCCGGCTTCAAGGCTGCCGCCAGCAGCCGGCACGTGGCTAGCGGGTCGGCGGAAGAAAGGTCCCCTTCGATGTGGATGGCCCGGTCGGCGCCCTTAGCCAGGGCTTCGCGGATGGTCTGCGCGACGCGCGGCGGGCCGGCGGATAAGGCGACCACTTCGCCGCCATGGGCTTCCTTAAGCTGCAAGCCGGCTTCTAGCGCGTACGCATCCGGCTCATTGATTTCATAAGCCAGGTCGGCTTCGTCGATCCACTGGCCCGAAGCGGCAATCCGGAGCTGCGAATCGCGCACCGCAACTTGTTTGATCGCGACGATGATTTTCATAAGGCGGCCTTGTCGCTTATTCCCGGTATCTCCTGAAAATCAGGCAGGCGTTGGTCCCACCGAAGCCAAAGCTGTTGGAAAGCACATATTCAATCGTCATCGGGCGTGCGCGCAGCGGGATGTAATCCAGGTCGCAGCCCACATCGGGGTTTTCGAGATTGGCGGTGGGTGGCGCAATCTGGTCGCGCAGGGCCAACACGGAGATGCCGGCTTCAATACCGCCGGCGCCGCCGAGCAAGTGGCCGGTCATCGACTTGGTGGAGCTGATGGCCACTTTGTAAGCATGGTCGCCGAAGGCCCGCTTGATGGCAGCGGTTTCGGCGCGGTCGCCGACTTCGGTGGAAGTGCCGTGGGCGTTGATGTAATCCACCTGGAAGGGTTGAATCCCGGCGTCGCGCACAGCGTTGCGCATCACGCGGAAGGCGCCGTCGCCGTCGTCGGGCGGTGCGGTCACATGGTAAGCATCGGCGCTCATGCCGTAGCCCACGATTTCGGCGAGGATGCGCGCGCCGCGGGTCCGTGCCATTTCCAATTCTTCCAGGATCAGCATGCCGGCGCCTTCGCCCACCACGAAGCCGTCGCGATCTTTGTCCCAGGGGCGCGAAGCGCGCTCTGGTTCATCATTGCGGGTGGAAAGGGCGCGCATGGCCGCGAACCCGCCGATGCCCATGGGCGTGACGGCGGCTTCCGTGCCGCCGCAGATCATGGCGTCCGCGTCGCCCCGCTGGATCATGCGGAAAGAATCGCCGATGGAATGCGCGCTGGTGGTGCAGGCCGTCGCGGTAGCCGAGTTCGGTCCCTTCGCGCCGGTCCGGATCGAGACGTAGCCGGACGCCAGGTTGATGATGGTCGCCGGGATGAAGAACGGCGAGATGCGCCGCGGGCCGTGCTGGAGCAGCGTCAGGTGTTCGCGCTCGATTACTTCGAACCCGCCAATCCCGCTGCCGATATACACACCCACCTGTTCGGCGATCTCCGGCGTGATCTTCAAGCCGGCGCTCTCGATGGCGAAATCCGACGCCGCGATGGCGAACTGGATGAACCGCCCCATTTTCTTGATTTCTTTTTTCTCGATGTAGTCGGCCGGATCGAAGCCCTTAACCTCTCCCGCGATGCGGCAGGAAAATGCGGTTGCGTCGAACTGGGTAATGGGGCCAATGCCAGACGTGCCCGCGAGGAGTGCCTCCCAGGAGCTGTCGGTCCCGATGCCAAGCGGCGTCAATAGGCCAACGCCGGTCACTACTACTCTACGCGTCAAAACGAGTCTCCCGATCAGCCTGCCAGCCTACTTCTTGGAGGTCTTGTTCTCGATGTATTCGACGGCGTCCTTGACCGTAGTGATTTTCTCGGCGTCCTCGTCGGGGATCTCCAGTTCGAAGGCTTCCTCGAACGCCATCACGAGTTCGACGATATCCAACGAATCGGCGCCCAGGTCGTCAACGAAAGACGCGTTGCTGTCCACTTGGCTCTCGTCGACACCGAGCTGCTCGACAATTATCTGCTTCACCTTCTGCTCAACTGCCATGAATCCTCCTGGGATTTTGTGAACGCGTTGATTTTAGCGACCTTTGCGGAGCTTTCGCAAGCACAACCAGACACCGAGATCGACCGGCGATCCGGAACACACCATTCTGACACGAATTCGTCCGAAATGTGGGCCGCTGGTCGATGGCGCCTCGATGGCTGGCCGAAATCCACCAATAGCGGTGGATTCCAGCCATGGAGCGTGATGGTTCTTGCCCTATTTTTCAATTATTTGCAGCTCAGACAGATTGGTGAAACAGATGCACTATACAAGCACGTCGAACACAATGAACGACAACAGGCAGGCAAATTATGACAAGGGTTTCGATTCACCCCATTTTGGTTCTGTTAACGGCATCTGGTCTGGTTCTGGCACAAACGGCGCCGGCGCCCCAAACTGCGCCAGTGCGCCAAACAGCGGCGCCCATGCAAGCGACTTCGCCGGCTGACGCCTACGGACAACCGCAGCGCACCGCCGCAGCTCCCGCCGCCGCACGTCCCGCATACGGCCTTCCGCAGCAAGTCACCATGAAGGCCGGCACGTTCGTAGCGGTGCGGATCAACGATATGCTGGCATCGAATAAGAGTCACGCCGGCGATTCGTTCTCGGGCACACTGGCGCAAGCCATAGTGGTCGACGGCGTGGTGGTCGCACAGCGCGGCCAGATGATTTACGGCCGCGTAGTCGAGGCCGACAAGGTCAAGGGCGTTTCCCATCTGGGCGTCGAACTGACCGGAATCACGCTGGCCGATGGCGAAAATGTTTCGGTGCATTCGCAACTGATTTCGCGCCTGGGCGGCATGACTCCTCCCGGCCGGGAGGCGGGCGCCATTGTCGGTACAACCGCCCTGGGCGGGGCCATCGGCGCAGCGGCTGATCGCGGCCAGGGTGCGGCCGTCGGCGCAGGCGCCGGCGCAGCCGCGAGCATCGCGGCGGTGCTGGCCACGCACAACCATCCCAGCATTTTCTACCCCGAAACGGTATTGACTTTCCAGATCCAGAACCCGCTCACCATCGCGACGGGCAACGCCCCGCAGGCCTTCCGCTTTGTGGGCCCCGAGGACTACACCGGTCCGTCCACGCAGGTGACGCAGCGTGTCACCGTCCAAAGGCCGGGATATTACAGCCCCTACTACGGCTATCCTTACGGCTATGGCTACCCCTACTACGGCTATGGCTATCCCTACTATTGGGGTCCGAGCTTGTACCTCGGCGGATTTTGGGGCGGTGGATTCCGGTTTGGCGGTGGCTTCCACCGGTTCCGCTAAGAACGTCGGTTAGGTGGGACAGACCTTCGTTTTTCGTGGTCTGTCAGGCTTGGCCAGAGAGCACGGCAGGCTTGACAGACGACACAAGATCGTCTGTCCCCATCCTATCCTCAGTGCGTCATCGAGTAGATGACGTCGTTAATCCCCCAGCGAATTCCCAAGGCGGCCATCTTCTCGGGATAACCCGGATCGTCGGCCCACTCCCAGGAATCTCCCACGTCCGAATTGAAAGAGATCGCTACCATCATGCGGTTGTGGTCGTCGTAGATTCCCATCCAATGCGCCACTGTGCCAGCCGCCCGCTGCCACATACCGCCGCCGCCGAATCCCCCTCCGTAGCCGCCACGGCGCGGCAAGGCCCATGAGCCCAGAATCTGGAACCGGTCGTCCAGATCGTAGACCATGTGAAAGATGGGATCCTTGTCGTCAATGTCCACCACTTGCCGGTCGGGAAAAATGCGGTTCATGGTTTCGGCGAAGCGGGCGTATTCCTCCGGGCCCCAAAAATCGTCGAGCAGCAGGAAGCCGCCGCGCAGCAGGTATTCGCGCACGGTCTTGGCCTGCGCATCGGTAAGCAGCCAATCGCCCATTTCGCCGGCGGCCAAAAAGGGCCAGTTATAGAAATCGTCGACGTCGTCCGGGTTGATGGGCTGCTCGACGGAACGCACATGGACGCGCGTGAGACGCCGCAGAGCGGCTGCGAAGTGCCGGTCGGCGCGCGGATAGTCCTGAGTCCAACTGGTATAGCCCTCGCGCCAGTCCATCATCACTCCCCCGCCGAAACGGCCCCGGCCGCGGCCGCCGAATCGGGCGTTGGGGTGCTGGGGATACATCAGGCGGGCGAAAACGTACTCGGCGCTTTCCTGCCAGTCCGGCGGTACGGGGATCTGGTCATACCCTTCCAGGCTGGGATAAACGCGGAACGGCTTTTGCAGGGCGTAAACCGCTCCGATGAGCAGCAGGCTGCAGGCGGCCAGACACAGGGCTCTCTGGGAAATCATAAAAGGAGTGCCTTGCTCTGAAGGATATCACTAGTGGGACGGTAATCTTGCCCTCAGGCGGCTCCCGGTTCATACGCCTAATTGCCGTTCCCGTTGCCCAGCACCTGCTGCGCCTTCTGGAGGAAATCCTCGGCCTTGGTTTTCTGGTCGGGCGTCAACAGAGCGTAAACCTTCGACATGGCCTGCGAGCGCACCCCCAGCACGTTGCCGCGCAGACCGCCAATCTCAGTGGAAAGCTGCTGGATCTTGGCGCTGTCGCCGGCCTCGACTGCCGCCATCAAGGCTGTGCGGTCCTGCTTCAACTGCTGTGCCAGCGGCTGGACGGTCTGCCTGGCCGATTGCAAGATGGTCTTGGCCTGCTGCTTCTGCATGTCGGTCAGATTCAGAGCTTGGAGCATCCGTTTCCGCACCACAGCGCGCAAGCCCTTGCCAGCGCCCGCTGGCGGCGCGGCGGTGGTCTGCGCGATGGCAAACCCGGCGGCAAGCACGCCGGCTGCCGCGATACCGATCAAAATTCGTTTCATGGCGTTCCCTTCTTGTTACGATAAACCCTAATCAGAGCTGAATGTTGCGCTTCGCCGCCTTTACGAATTCTTACAAATTCAGCATAATGCCTTATATCCGGGCGTGGTAAATTTTAGCCGTGCACATCTTGCTGGTGGATGACGACGCCGAACTGTGCGGTCTGCTGAGCGAATTCCTGGAGCGCGAAGGCTTCACCGTGGAATGCGCCCACGAGGGAACGCGCGGCTTGGAACGGGCGCTCCAACCCGGCGTGGACCTGGTGCTGCTGGACGTCATGCTGCCCGGGATGGACGGCTTCGAAATCCTGCGCCGCCTGCGGCTCCACAGCAAAATCCCGGTGATGATGCTGACGGCGCGCGGCGAGGACGTCGACCGCATCATCGGCCTCGATCTGGGCGCCGACGACTACCTGCCGAAGCCTTTCAACCCGCGCGAGCTGGCTGCGCGCATCCGCGCCATCCTGCGGCGCTATGAACCGCACCCGGCCGTCGCGGGCCGCCTCGAAGTCAACGGCGTCTCGCTCGACACCGGCACGCGCCAGGTCTTTTCCGGTGGCCATCCGGTGGAACTCACCACCTTCGAGTTCGACGTTCTGGACATGCTCATGCGCGCCGCCGGCCGGGTAGTCTCGCGCGATGAGCTTATGGAGAATTTTTATAACCGCAAGGCAACGCCTTTCGACCGCTCCATCGACATGCACGTCAGCCATCTGCGCAAGAAACTCGAGCGCGGGGAGACGCTGATCAAAACCATTCGCGGCGTGGGCTACCAGTTTAGCCGCACGCCCCAGGATTCGACCGGCGCCGGATGAACTCGCTCTTTGCCAAGATTCTGCTCTGGTTCTGGTGCAGCCTGGCTATCACGCTGGTGGGCTCGGCCTTCATTTCCGCCCTGAGCATGAGCTCCAGCCAGACGGACCAGCGCGCTCCGGCGTCGCGCCTGGTCAAGTTCCAATTGGAGGAGGCCCGCACTGCTTACGAAACCGGCGGGCGCGCGGAGTTGCAGGCGTTTCTGGAAACTCTCGACCGCATCTACGATGCGCGCGGTATCCTCACCGACGAAGCCGGCCGCGACCTGCTCACCGGCGAAGACCGCTCCGGGCTGGTGCGCCGCGCGCGCCTCGGTCCGCCCGCCGCCATGCTTTACCGCTTCGTTCCCATGGGCGACGCCACGCTGGCGCGCGCCGCCGATGACGGCCGCTACTGGTTTTTCTTCATCGTGCCGCGCGCCTCGTTGGGGCCCTGGTTCCTGACGCCGGCGCATCTCTTCTTTTTGGTCGCCGCGGTGCTGCTGTGTTATTGGCTCACGTATCACCTGACGCGCCCCGTGGCCGATCTGCAGAAAACTGTGGAACGCTTCGGGCGCGGCGACCTTTCGGCGCGCGCCGGCTCCAAGCGCCGCGACGAGCTGGGCCAACTGGCCCGCAGTTTCGACCGCATGGCCGGCCGCATCGAAACCCTGCTGGCCGCCGAGCGGCGGCTCCTGCTGGATATCTCGCACGAACTGCGGTCGCCCCTGGCACGGCTGGGAGTGGCCGTGGAGCTGGCGCGCTCGGGCGACGATTTGGACTCCGCGCTCAACCGCATCCAGCGGGAGTCCGACCGTCTGAATGCCCTGGTGGGACAGCTTCTGCAGGTGACCCGCGCCGAAGGCGATCCCAACTCGCTGCGCCGCGATCCGATCCGTCTGGACGAGCTGGTTCAGCAATTAGTGCACGAGTCGGAAATTGAAGCCCGCGCGCGCGACGTCGAACTGCTCTATCGCAGCCACGAGGCTCTCACCGTGGAAGGTGATTTCGAGCTGTTGCGGCGCGCCATAGAGAACGTGATCCGCAACGCCATCCGCTATTCGCCGCGCGGCGGGGCGGTGGAAATCACGGTGGCGGCACACGACTCCAAGGCCATCGTGCGAGTCCGCGATTTTGGACCGGGCGTCCCGGAAGAGGCTCTGCCGCGCCTGTTTGACGCATTTTACCGGGTGGAGAAAGATCGGGGCCGTTCGAGCGGCGGCATCGGCCTGGGCCTTTCCATTGCGCGGCGCGCCGTCGAGCTGCACAAGGGAAGCATTCGCGCCCGCAATGTGAATCCGGGGCTGGAGGTAGAAGTGGAACTGCCCCGGCAAGCGTAAGCGAATCGCTGGGGCAGACCCCAGGTCCGCGCGTATCCCACGGGCCCGCCGCAGCCGTAAAATGAAATTCGGCATGTCATCGGAACGGGCGGGAGCACCCACGGGCGGGCGGGCGCGCTGGACGCGGGTGTCGCTGCGCGGCAAGAGCGTCGCGGTGCTGGCAGTCCCTTTGGCGGCTCTGTTCGCCACGCTCGCTTTCATTTACTTCGCCGAAGGCGACGTGGCGGCTGCGGACCAGATGGTGACGCGTTTCTACGATACGCGCGCCGCGCTGGTCGAGTTGCGCAGTTCGCTGGTGGACGCCGAAGCGGCCACGAACGGATACCTGGCAGCCAGGCGGGATTATTTCCTGACGGCGTTCGAGCGGTCGCGGCAATCCGTCAACCAGTCGTTGAGCGATCTGACGCGTCTGGCGGGCGGCACCGGCGACAGTCCGGAACTGATCAAGATCCGGCGCCAGGCGGGTGAGGAGATCGCGCTCCTCGACCAGCGGCGGGAGTCCAGGCAGGACGCCGATCGCGCAGCGCTCGAAGCACGGCAGAAGGCCTTAATGGGAGAAGTGCAGGGCGATATCGGCCTTTTCAGCGAAGATCAGGAACGGCGTTTCTTCGCCGCCAGGTATCTGCGCGACGTCAAACGCCAACGGTTGTTCCGCATTGTCATGGCGTGCGGAGTGCTGGGCCCGCTGGGCGCGCTATTGATGCACTTGATCATGGCAGGCCGCATGGTGCGGCGCATCCAGGCGGTGCAGGAAAACGCGCGGCGCCTGGCAGTCGGCCTTCCGCTCGATCCCTTCCCGCCCGGCACGGATGAAATCGCGGCGCTGGCTCGCCAGTTGGATAACGCCGCTTACCTGCTGCGCGAACGCGAACGCGAAGTGCTCAAGAGCGAGGCCCGCTACCGCGACTTGTTCGATCGCGCCCCCATCGCCTTCGAAGAAACCGATCGCCAAGGCGTCGTACGCCGGTTCAACCAGGCGGTCTGCAGCCTGCTGAAGTGCTCTCCGGATCAGCTTCAAGAGCGGCACGCCTGGGACTTCGTGGCTCCCGATCAGCAGGAGGCCTTCCGCGCCGACATGCTCGAGCGAATGGCTACCGGCGCCGAGACTTCGCCGTTCGCCTGCGACTACATCCTGGAGGACGGTTCGGGAATCACCGTGGAGATACGCGAGAGCCTGGTCCGCAACAACCGTGGCGAAGTCACCGGCATGGTTCGATCGCTGCTCGATATGACCGAGCGCAATCTGGCCGATATGGCCGCGCGCAAGGTGGCGCAATATGCCATGGAATTGCGCAACAAGAACGAGCAACTGGCCCGCGCGCTCGAAGCCGCGCGCTCCGCCACCGAGGCCAAGAGCCGCTTCCTGGCCAGCGTGTCGCACGAATTGCGCACGCCCCTGAACGGCATCATCGGCTTTTCCGAATTGATGCACGACGGCAAATTGGGCCCCGTCAGCGAAGAACATAAGGAAGTGCTCGACGATATTCTGACCAGCGCCCGCCATCTGCTGCAGTTGATCAACGACATCCTGGACCTCTCCAAGGTCGAAGCCGGAAAAATGGAGTTCCGGCCAGAGCCCAGCCGCATCCAAGCGCTGGTATATGAAGTGTGCGACGTGATGCGTCCGTTGGCGGAAAGAAAAAGAATCGTGCTGTTGGCCGAAACCGCTGCCGATTTTAGCGCGGTAATCGATCCTTCGAAGTTCAAGCAGGTTCTGTATAACTACCTGTCCAACGCCGTGAAGTTCACGCCGCAGGGCGGTAAGGTTTTGGTGCGGGTGACCCGCGAAGGGGACTCCTGGTTTCGGCTTGAGGTGGAGGATACCGGTGTTGGCATCGCCCCCGAGGAGATTGCCAGGTTGTTTCAGGAGTTTCAGCAAGTTTCAAACAGCCGGAATGCCGGCCAGGGAACCGGCTTGGGCCTCGCGCTGACGCGCCATATTGTCGAGGCCCAAGGTGGCTCGGTCGCCGTGCGGAGCGTACCGGGAAGCGGAAGCGTGTTTTCCGCGGTGATACCTTTAGTCACGGTACCCACCCCTTTGGTGCTCTAAATGGCTATATAGCTATGGGATGCGAACTTGGGACTGCCAAATGATCAGGTGTAGGCTAAAATAAGTTGCCATGGCTGGCGAATCCATCTTGATCGTAGACGATACCCCGGTGAATCTGAAGCTGACTCGCGTCCTGCTAATCAACGAGGGGTACAAGGTAATTACCGCGGCCAGCGGTGAAGAAGCGCTGGAATTGCTGCGCAGCTTTCACCCGGCCCTGATCTTGGCGGACATCCAGTTGCCGGGTATCGACGGTCTCGAGCTGGCCCGGCGCATCAGGCAGAACGAGGCAACGCGCGATATTGCGGTGGTGGCTTTG
>Ga0209039_10000718_pt1 | contig 32000 bp, 28 predicted proteins | sample BogFormECP12_OM1_FD_188238 | JGI IMG/M metagenome (GOLD analysis project Ga0209039, IMG submission 188238) | Bog forest soil microbial communities from Calvert Island, British Columbia, Canada - ECP12_OM1 (SPAdes) (version 2) | ecosystem: Environmental > Aquatic > Freshwater > Wetlands > Bog ... | reverse complement strand
CAAAGTGGCTCGCCACAGGCTTGCCTGTGCTCAAAACCTGTACGTTGCTTGAATGCATTCACAAATTTCACCAAGTTACATGCCGGCGTTGCGCCCTCCACTACCACATGAAGGTGGTCCGGCATGATGCAATAGGCGTGCAGCGTGAATTTGTGCCGCAAACTCGTTGCCATGAGTTGTGCAAGCGCCCAGCGTCCCTTCGACTCTTCAGCGAATACTGGACGGCGTTTCTCGCAACATATCGTGACGAAGTAAATCCGGCAGCCGCGATACTCTTCTGCGTTCAATCGAATTTGCGCGGGATAGAAGGGCACGGAGGCCAGCGTACCACAGCGCCAGATGAATCTCATTATCTATTATGCATATACCTGTATAGCAAACTACCGCAGAACATTCCATCTCACCCCTGCAGGCGCATGACTTTAGTCGTGCCATTTTGTCATCCGTAGGCGTACGACTTCGGTCGTGCACACCCGCCTCCGAACTCTTTTGCTTCCCCTCTCCCCCCTCCCCAATCATGCTAAACTCCGCCTTAAGCCTGCTGCCGGAGTTGAAACGTTCACCATGAATACCTGCTCACCCCCTCGAAGGCATTCACGCAATTCCCCTAGCCACTCGTTTATGTAGGCGCATGACTTTAGTCATGCCGCAAATCGCAACCAAAATACCCCTCCCCAAACTCTCTCTCCCTCTTTCGGGGGTCGGACATTTACGCCTGGCTTGCGCCGCCCTTCCCGCTCGCCACTACTCTTACAACCGGCCTGGACGACTCCGCCGAGAAAAAAATCAAAACGTCCCCGCGTCGATCTTCGCCTGTTGCGGCTTTGATGTGAACCCCGCATAGGTTAGGTAGGCGCCAAGAATCAGTGTGATCCCGCTGTTCACATAGAAACGTGGCTCGTAATGTTCCCCAAGAATAAATCCCTGTGCCGCCTGTGATGGCAGGAACAGAATGAACAGGCCTTTGATCAGCGATAGCCAACCGACGAGGGTGACAACCACCGGCAGTGCGCCGCCGGACCATACATTGTGGCCCAGCACCATCGCCAGCCCAACGGCCAGCGCGATGATGCCGGCCAGATACAGCACCGGCACGTTCTGCACCATCGCCTTGAATGTCTCGATCGTCGCCTGTTTGTGCGCGAACATAGCCAGCCCAAGAAGAATGCAGTAGAGCCCAATCAGCTTGCTCAGAAATATCGTACGTGGCGCCATGATGTCCTCCGTATCAACGAACCTGGAATTTCCGTTCTGACTCCCGGCCTGGCCACCAATCTATATCTCGCCCCCTCAACATACAATGCTCCGCCCGGCGCCGGAGGCGCGCCACACGTTAGCCCAGCCCGCCATGGTTGGGAAACGAAAACAAAACCCCAAAACCCCCTCTTCAACCGGTGATTTCAACCGGCCTGGACGAGCCTTTCCGCTTCCCCCTCTACCATTCTTCTGCTCATGCCTATGTAGACGCACGACTTTAGTCGTGCATCCAGCACTCCGAGCCTTTCCTGCTTCCCCTCTCCACCCCTCCCCAATCATGCTAAACTCCGCCATAAGCATGCTGACGGGGCTGAAACGTTCACCATGAATAATGAAAACTTCCCGAAGCTGAGATTTCGCGAGAGCACTTTGCGGCAATGGCACAGCACCTACCACCGCACTACATAGAACTTGTTTGCGACGCAACCCTCAAATCATTCTGGCGGCGCCATGCGCTTCTGTTGTTCCTCCGCCGTTGTGGCATCTCCAAGTCATTCCTTGCGACTTGGGCCCCTACAGAATCCAAGCGAATACTTCTCAATCGGCTCTTCCCAGAACTCGAAAGCTCATCTGCAGGAATACGCACTATTAACAGAATAGCCGACGCCTTAATCCAACAAACATCGTTCCCGGACTTGGACGGCTGGGAGGATAGCGATCTGAAAAAGGAAATGGCGAGGGAGGCGATTGAGGCACTCACCCAGTTCCGTAGCGCTCAATTGCGTGAAGCAGAAAAACAGCGTACGGAAGATGCATCTCGCATGCGAATTCAGGCACTGCAACAGGAGGCACAGAAGAAAGAAGTAGACCTGCAAAAATTCTCCGATAGACTCGTGGACTTGTCGCGCAGGCTAGGCACACCAGCCGCCGGGTACGCCTTTCAAGAGTGGTTCTACGATCTGATGGATTTCTTTGAAGTAACCTCGCGGCGGCCGTATGTAGCTCAGGCCCGGCAGATAGACGGGTCGGTAACAATTGACGGGACGACCTACCTGGTAGAGCTAAAGTTCACTCAGGAAGGGGCGACTGCCGAAGATGTTGATTCCTTGTACAGAAAGGTCACAAGCAAGGCGGACAACACAATGGGAATTATGGTCTCCATGTCCGGCTTCACATCAGTAGCTATCGGTGGAGCTTCTGGTGCTAAGACCCCGCTACTCTTGCTGGACTCGAGCCACATTTATATGATTCTCAATAACAGCTTCACATTCGAGGAATTGGTCGGTCGGGTCAGGCGACACTGTTCGCAGACCGGAGAAGCCTACCTGAAAGCCCAAGACTTCGGCGGATGAACCCCTAAACAGGTTCCTTCCGGTCCTCAGTGAAACTGACCGAGCCGCTCTGAACTTCGGTTCAGCTCATCTATCCACGCTCTTCTTCATCGTCCCACCACGATTACAAATCCGTTTCGTCAAATCAACCCGATCATCACGCCGGTTGCCCCAGGTGACGGTTTTTCACCTGGGGTTTTGACTTCTCTTCAGCTCACCTATCCACGCTCTTCTTCATCGTCCCACCACGAATACAAATCAGTTTCATCAAATCAACTCGATCATCACGCGCCGTCCGACGATTGCCGCCGCCCGTTGCAGACTGGAAAGCGTGATGTCGTTTTTGGGATCAAGGATCCGGTCAACCTGTGTGCGGCTGGTTTTCAGGAGTATGGCCATTCTGTTTTTGGAGATTCTCCTCTTCTTCCTGGCCTGGTCGAGTTGCCAAGCGACTACCTCCTTCACCGCCTGTGCTTGCGCCTCTTCAAAGATGCCCTCTTCCTTAAGAAAATCGTCAATGCTCGAACCCATATGCTTCCTGCGCTTCTTGCTCAATCTCCGCATTTTAGCCTCCTGCACCTTATATAGTACATGTACCGCATAATGTGCAGTCAGCCGAATTCTCCTGGAGCAAAAAGAAGCTCAAGTGGCCGAGGGGTCAAGGAACGAGACAGACTTGGAAGCCGCATAGAATGGTGCTTTTCCTGAGGTGGGGTTTTGACATCCCTCTAGTTCACTTCTTTCCTGCCATCTGCTCATTGCCCCATTTTGCAGCACATCCATTCGAACACCTTTCCACAGTTTTGGTACCTGGAATTAGCATAGTAGTTACTTGTCGTGATATTTACATTGCGCTACTGTTTCACCATGACTGTCAAACGATCCAACTCACCGTACGACCTTTGCAATTTTAAATATGCCGATGGACGCTTCTGCGGCAACCCCACTCTCCCTTCCGGCGACGGCTTGTGCCGCTCCCACGCCTCCCTCAAACGCCTCCGTCCCACCGTCGAGGATGAACTCACCGCCGATCTCCCCGGCTTCACCGGCGACATTCCTAGCCAGGAAGAGATTCACCGCACCATCACTCGCGTCATGCAAGCCCTCGCTGCCAATCGCATCTCTACACGCCGCGCCGCCACCTTCGGTTATCTCGCCCAACTCCTCCTCCAGGCGCATTCCGGATTGAAGGCAGAGGTGCGTATGACGGAATTGCAGGGCTGTAAGGACCTGCATACGTGGATGAAGATGGCGTATGGAACGCCCGCGAAAAAGCAAACTCCACCCGCCGCGCCTGAGCCCTCAACTCCTGCATCCACGGCCCGCCGCCCCGATATCCCCACCACTCCCAAATCCACCTGACGTCCCATGCCCGCGCATCTCTACTCTTCCGCGTCTTCTTCCTCAGTGTTCTCCGGGTCCTCTGTGGTGAGCCCGTCCGTTTCTTCAGCCGTTTCTTCAGCCTTTTCTTCCTCTGCGAACTCCGCGCCCTCTGTGATCTCTGCGTTAATTCTTGTCTTGTCTTCGACTTTTGACTTTCAACTTTTAACTTTGAACAGTTCCTGCTCGCCACTAAGTCCAACTATTCCCGCACTTACAGTCCGTTCTCCCGTAAGTCCAATTATTCCCGCACTTACGCAAAAACAGGGGGGAGGGGTACCCTCTGCCAAAATGCGCTCCCGCATAACTCTTTTGTTTTCTTTGACGGTGTTAACTCTATGATTAACTATATGCATAATCATATTGTCGGCGCGCCGACATTTTGGAGTGCGGCGGCTGGCCGCCGCTTTTACGATGGAAGCACCGCCACGAAGGTCTCCTACATCGCCAGACCGAGCGGCCCGCCTCCCTCCTACGGCGGGCAGGCAGAAGGACGGGCCCTACATCAGGAAAAAACCACAGGGCTCCCGCCCGAAGGCGGCGGACTGAAAAGAGCGCGGACTCTCCCTGCGCTACAGGACGGAGAAGAAACCAAGGAAAAGGCGACCGCCTCCCTCCTACGGCGGGCAGGCAGAAGGACGGCCTCTACATGAGACAGAGGTTGCTGCTTCGGCAACGCGCGGCTTACTCCTTTGCCCCTTTTGCCGCGTTTCCCTTTATAACTTACAATTGAACGCAATCACCGCCTAACCAACCCAGCGGAATAGGAACGACCTGTGACCCCAGAAAAAAAACGACTGCGCGTTGCCGTGCTCTTTGGAGGGCGCTCCGGCGAACACGAAGTTTCCCTGGCTTCCGCCGCCAGCGTGATTCGCGGCCTGGACCCGGACAAATACGAGTGCATGCCCATCGGCATTACCAAAGACGGCCACTGGCTGATCGGCGAAGGCGCCGCCAAAACTCTGCCGGACATATTGAAAGGCGGGCGGCGCGTGATGCTGACCGCGGATCCCACGGAAGCCGCGATTATGCCCATGGATCGCGGCGCGGGCGCACAACGCTTTGACGTGATCTTCCCCGTGATGCATGGCACGTTTGGCGAAGACGGGACGATTCAGGGGATGCTGGAACTGGCCGGGCTGCCGTACGTTGGCGCGGGAGTGCTGGGCTCCGCGGTGGCCATGGATAAAGATGTGGCCAAGCGGCTTTGCGAGGAAGCGGGAATCGCCGTTGTGCCGTGGGTGACGGTGCACCGCTGGAAGTGGGAAAAAGAGCCGGAAGCGGTAGAAGAAGAGATTGCGGCGAAATTCGAGTATCCCGTGTTCGTGAAGCCCGCGACGCTGGGTTCGTCGGTGGGCATGAGCAAGGTGCACTCGAGCGAAGAGCTGGCTCCGGCGCTGAATCTGGCCGCCGAATATGGCATGAAGATTCTGGTGGAGAAGGCCGTGACCGCGCGGGAGATTGAAGTATCTGTGCTGGGCAATCACGAGCCGAAGGCTTCGGTGCCGGGCGAAATCGTGCCGCATCGCGAGTTTTACGACTACACGGCGAAGTACCTGGAAGATGGCACGCGGCTGCTGATTCCCGCGGAGTTGCGGCCGGCGCAAGTTACAAAGATTCAAAACATGGCGGTGGAAGCGTTTCGCGCGCTGGAACTTTGCGGGATGGCGCGCGTGGACTTCTTCGTGGAGAAAAAAGGCGGCAAGATCTTTTTGAACGAAGCCAACACGATTCCGGGCTTCACGTCGATCAGCATGTATCCCAAATTGTGGGAAGCAAGCGGCATCGGATTTCGCGAGCTGATTGACAAGCTGATCGAACTGGCCCTGGAAATGCACCGCGAAAAAGCGCGCACCAAATACGCCATTGAACTTCCGGAAGGCTCCGGAGGCGCGCTGGCGGGGTGAAGTGCATCTTAGTTAGAGTAAAGAAGAGATTTGCGGCGAGGCGCCTCTCTTGCTACAGTTTCCTTGCGGGAACCCGGGCTCGCCGGGACCAGCCGCTCTGACGCTCGCAGGCGGGAGACACGACGATGTCACTACTCGAACCACCTGCTGAACAACCGCAAAAATCGCGTGCGATGGCCATCACGGTCATCGTGGTAACTTTGGTCGCGGCGATGACGCTGTACTTTACGTTTCGCTACTATCCGGAGAAGAAAGCGGCCAGCAAATTCTTTGACGCGCTGACCGTTGGCGATACGGCGAAGGCTTACGCGCTGTGGAAGCCGACGGCGAGTTACACGATGAATGATTTCCTGGCCGATTGGGGACCGAGCGGCTACTACGGGCCGGTGAAGAGTTACAAGATTATGGGCGCGAAGTCGGTGCGAAACAGCGATTCCATCGCCGTGAATGTGGCCATCAGTCCGTACGCGCCGATGCCGGACGCGAGCGACGGCGAAAAAAGCCAGAAGACCAAGGTGGTGCCGATCTGGGTGCTGCCTGCGGATAAGTCGCTGAGCTTCCCGGTGCCGTACTGAAGTTTCGGGCGCGCAGAAAATTCCAAATTATTGCTGAATCTCGCCGAGCGCTGCGGCCAGTTCCTTTGGGCTGACGCTTGCTGTGCCGAGTTTGCCGACGACGACGCCCGCGGCCGTGTTCGCCAGAAACGCCGCATCGGCCAGCGAAGCGCCCGCGGCCATCGCCAGAGCCAACACGCTGAGAACCGTGTCTCCCGCGCCGGTCACGTCAAAGACCTGGCGGCCGGTTGCGCCGCGTTCGATGCCGGGCTGTCCGACGCGCGCGTAAGTCACCTCGAAGCTGGTCGCGGGAATGTGCACGGTGCGCGGAGAAACTTCCTCGAAGATGCTCATGCCCTTTTCACCACGCGTAATCACGACCGCGGCGCAACCAAAATGCGGCAACAACGCGCGGCCCGCTTCCTCGATGGATTTCTCGTCCGCGAGTTCTCGCGTAACGTAGAAGCCGGCTTCTTTGGTATTGCAAACGATCGCGCGAGCGCCGCGGTAAGCGTAGAGGCGCGAAGTCTTGGGCTTCACAAATACCGGAACATTTCCCTGATGGCAGGCATGCAGAACGCGCTCGGCAAAGCCATCGTTGATGAGGCCTTTGTCGTAGTCGGAGAGAACGAGCGCGTCGAGCTGCTTGAGAGAAGAACGGATTAACTGGAAGAGTTTCTCTTCGGTGTCGGGCGAAAGAGGGTCGCGGCGCTCATTGTCAATGCGCACGATCTGCTGGTGGCGCGCGATGACGCGGGTTTTCACGGTGGTTACGCGATGGGCATCGGCGAGAACGCCACGCTCGCCGATCTTGACTGCGCGCAAGCAGGCACGCAGCGCGCCGCCCGCTTCGTCGTCGTGCAGCTTTTGGCTGGCCTGTTTCTCCGAAGTCTTCCTGCCGCCGATGACACCGAAGACCTCGACGTGCGCGCCAAGAGCCGCAAGATTGGCGGCCACGTTTCCCGCGCCTCCCAAACGATCCGATTGCGAGACGAAATCCACGACGGGAACTGCCGCTTCGGGCGAGAGCCGGCTTGCAGTGCCCCAAAGATAGCGATCGAGCATGAGATCGCCGAGCACGCCGATGTGAATCTTGCGGAAGCGCGGCAGCAGGCGTTTGAAGCGTGGAATCGAGTTGGCAAAATCAGGGGACATGCGCCTCTTTTCTGTGGCGAGGATTATTCCGGGGCGACGGTGGCTTCTTCGAGCAGCATCGCGGGAATATCGTCGCGCACCGGATAGATGCGCTTGCAGGCTTGGCACTTCAGCCCGGACTGGTCCGGGAGAAGATGCACGGGTTCCTTACAAAGCGGGCAAACGAGGATGGCGAGAAGTTCGGGGGGGATGCTCATGATTTGCTCCAGATGGTGATTCCAAACTGTAGCAAAGCGAACCATGAAGCGGCAAGGCGGCAGGCGTCTCATGGATCGAAGGCGGGCAAAGCCGGCGCGGGGCTGCGCGGGACTCAGTTCCCGGCGCGGAAGGGCAAAAGCGAGTTTCTAGAGATTTGTCCCGGAGGCGTCGGGCGGGGGCGCGACGCTCGCGAAGTTTTCCGAGGCTGCGGCGACGGTGGGAAACAGGGAGATGACACGGTCCACCTTAGTGAGCTTCAAGGTGCCCTCGAGCATGCCGGAGGCACCGGCGAGGCGGAGATCTCCTTGCGACTTTTTGAGGCTGGAAAAACAGCGAACGATGCTGCCGATGGCGGCGCTGTCAATGTGGGTGAGAGCGGAGACGTCGAAGATGACGCGTTTGTGTCCCTCACGGATCAGCTCGGTCACCTCGTGTTCCAAGCGGCGGCAATCGGGTCCGGTATGAATGCTGCCCTTCATACAGAGGGCCGTCACGCCGGGTATGACCTGGTGCTTTGTGACTTCGAGAATCATGAAGCTTTCCTCCATTGATGGGTAGCAAACCGCGCGAATATTTGAGATCACTGGTGGCGCCGGCTCCGGGCAGAATTTCAATTCCCGGGCTGAGGCAATTCCCCTTCATACGGAAACTGGCGGATGAGGCGCAAGCAATCACCCAGCGCGGAATAGAGCGAGTTGCCCCAGCCGCAGGGCACGAAGGACGCTGTCTTCTGATTGAGGGCCTTGTCCGCCTCCGCAAAAAACCTGAGGTGCTGGCCGGGGGGAGGCGCGGCAAATTCCTTGACGGTGATGTAAAAGGGGATGGCCACGTCCTGCTGCTGTTTGAGGAAGGAAAAATAGTGGAGTTGGGCCAACTGTTCGGAAGGCTTCTCCTGCATGTACATCCAATCGGTCATCGGAGCGCTCCCGTTTGGCTTCCGAGGTAAGAATGGAAGTCCGTCGAAGTAGGCGCATATTAGGCCAGTCGGAAGGCGAAGTCAACGCGCGGTGAGGTAAGGTGGTGGGAGGGAGTGAAATTGCCCTGTTCTGCATAAAAATGGTGCAATGCAGAATGGCATGTGGATACGAATGGTGCCGGGACGCAGTTTCCCGGTTAGCCCGTTTGTCAAATACTATGAGCCACTTGTCCAGTAAGCCGACCTGTCGGGACTTAGGCGAACCTTCGATGTTGTGACAGTCCCGGTTGAAGGCCGCTGTCGCTTAGCCCTGGTATTCTTCGCTCTTCTGGTTTCCTAGCCCACAGGCTTGACGCAGTATGCGTTCGGGACAATGGGTTCTGAATAGATCAAAATCACATATCAGATACTCGGCCTTGCCAACCAATCTGACTTGGATGAGCAGGAAGGAATGATGCATCTATTTGAGGGCGTTGTACTGGCAATCAGAAATCCATGTGGTCACGCTTTTCCCGAGGGTCCCGAGCAAGTCCGTTGCATCCACCTGCGATTCGGCCACCGATTTCAAATGTTCATCGTGATGCCGATTTTGCCGTGCCGCAGTTCGAGTCACTTTGGAAACCCATCGCAATTCTCGGACAACCCGGGCTTTGCGCGACCGTAATGGCACCTACTGTGACAGGCATCCTTGACTTTCGAGAAACGCCTTGTTTGAATGGTTTCAAATTAAAACGATTCAAACAATCGAAAAGGGTCCGCCAGAAGATTAGCCAGGATTTCCGGGCCACTTACAAAAGGGACCACGGTGCAAAAGGAGAAAGTCATGCTCGTCGTAATCTCTCGTTCGCGTTTAAAGTGCTTCTGCCGATTTTTTCAGGGCCTTCTGTTTGCCGCGCTGCTGTTTGTGCCCATGGTCATGCTCGGTCAAAGTTATTTTGGAACCGTGAGTGGCGAGGTGACGGACCCAAGCGGGGCGCTGGTCCAGGGAACCAAACTGGTCCTTACCGACCAGGAGAAGGGTTACACCTTTAGGGCCGAATCTGACGGCAACGGGCGGTATCTGTTTACTGCGATTCCCCCAGGCGTGTATTCCCTATCGGCGGAGATGACTGGATTTGAGAAATGGGTGCGCAAAAACATCAAGTTGAACGTGACCGAGAACGTAGCCGAAAATCTCCAACTGAAACTCGCTAGTACAACCCAAACCGTACAAGTTGACGCGCACAGTCAATCCCTGGCCACAGAGGATGCTGTAACCGGCGAAGTCGTCAACCGACGTTTCATCAACGACCTTCCACTGTTGGATCGCTATGTGATGGACCTTATATACTTGGCGCCGGGTGTCACGGATATGAGTGACACCAACCATGTGGGTGATACGGGAACAAACTTTGTCTCGAACGGAAGCCGTGGCGCCAGCGCAGACATCCTGATGGATGGCGCGTCAATGACAAATTTCGAACCCAATGGCGGCATCACGCAGGCAACCTACACGCCTTCGGCGGAGGCGGTAGAGGAATTCAAGATTCAGCAAACCAATTTCAGCGCGGAGTACGGTTTTACCGGCGCCTCGATCATAAATATGATCACGCGTTCGGGAAGCAATACCTTTCATGGTAGCGCCTACGACTTCATCCGCAACCAAATGACGGACGCAAATAACTGGTTCGCAAACGAGTATGGCCAGCCGCTCCCGCCGATTCATCGCCACGACTTCGGCGGCACCATTGGCGGGCCGATCCTTAAAAACAAGACCTTCTTCTTCTTTGATTGGGACAGCACGCGCCAGACGACCGAGGGCGTCTATCAGGCCGGCGTGCCGAGCACCGCGGAGCGCAACGGCAACTTTGGTGAGATTTGCGCGGATAATGGCGGAACCTTCGATGCGAATGGTCTTTGCAGCGCGGCAGCAGGACAGATTTGGGATCCCTACACAGGAACGTACCAGGTTCCCTCCGATCCCAGTCAGCCGGCCGGTGCATACCGCAGCGCGTTCATTCCCTTCGATAACATTGCCGCTTACACCAGCCCGGGGAACCCAAAGCTGAACGGCACTCCCTACCAGTTGCCGCAGGCTCCCGGAAACCTGATCGATCCTGTCGCGCAGAAGATGATCAATCTCTTTCCAATGCCGAACCTGCCGACCGGCAACATCTATTACAATTGGGGGGCAACGGGGCCGAACCGCTGGTTCAACGACCAGTTCGATATCAAAATTGACCACCGTTTCAGCGAAAAAAACCTGTTGAGCTTCAAGTACTCGCAAGGTTGGAATCACTTTGCCACCTACAATTGCTTCAAGAACTTTACAGATCCCTGCGCCAGCGGTCCCAACACGGCCAGCGAGCACTTGTTTGCGGTGAACGATACGGAGACGTTTAGCCCCACGCTCGTGCTGACCACCACTTTCGGATTCACTCGTGGAGCGTTTAACAACCGCCAGTACACTCCGTCGTTGAACCCCGATCCTTTGGGCACCCTCGGTTTTCCCTCTTATCTGAAATCCAACGGCGTAAACGGCGTTCCCGCTATTTACATCGGGGGGGGTTATTATTCCGCCGGATCCACCAGCACGGGCGACGATCCCTACGGCAACTCCACCCAAGGGCAAGACACCGGACAGTTGGGCGCCGTGCTCAACATGATTCGCGGCAAGCACGACCTGAAGTTCGGATTCGAAGGGAGGCTGCACCAGCAAAACCTGTTCGGTACCAACGAGCCTCTTGGCAGCTTTAGCTTCGATAACCTGGGTTCCTCGCAGTGCCCGAACGGGGACATCACCGTGTGCGGCGGCGATGGGATGGCCAGCTTCCTGATGGGCAGCATCGGAGGGGGAGGCTATGAGATCCAGTTCGCGCCGGCGACGCAAAACTATCAATTCGCCTGGTTTGTGCAGGACAACTGGAAAATCACACGCAAACTCACCCTGAATTTGGGACTCCGGTACGATGTGTCGCTCCCCAGGACGGAACGCCACAACCGCATGAATTGGTATGACCCCGATGTGACAAGCCCGCTCAACAACGGGAGCATTTCGTACGTGGACCCGGTCGCCGGCGAGAACGTGACACGCGCGCTGGTCGGCGGCGAGCTCTTTAACAATGCCAGCCAGCGTACTAATTGGGTTACCGATTGGAAGGACATTCAGCCGCGCTTCGGTTTTGCCTATCAGGCAGCGCCGAAAACTGTAGTTCGGGGCGGCTACGGCATCTATTTCGGACAAAACCGTTCTGGCGCCAACGGTCTCCTCTCCTACGGTTCTCAGGGATACAACCAGTACACCAACTTGATCACTTCGTATAACAACGATGGAGCAACACCATATCTGCGATTGAACAATCCCTTCCCCAACGGACTCATTCAACCACCCGGGAGTTCACTTGGGTTGCTGAACGACGTGGGATACTTTGCCAGCGGTCCTATCCGTAACAGCCAGGCGGACCGCACTCCTTACGAGCAAAGCTGGAGCTTCGGCATTCAGCGAGATCTGGGCTGGGGCACACTGCTGGACGTGCAGTACATCGGAAAGAAGGGGACGCACTTGTACTTTAGCGGGGCCACTCAAACGGATGTCTTGGGGCCGCAGGTCGAGAACTATAACGAGACACAGATGAACAGCCTGGTGTCTCAAGTGAGCAACCCATTTTATGGAATCATTAAGGACCCGAACAGTGTGCTGTCCAGCCCGACTACGTACGGCTTTCAATTGGAGTTGCCCTCCCCGCAGTTCACAAACGTCACCACCGATGTGTTCCCCATCGCCAACTCCACCTACCATGCACTGCAGATTGTGGTGGAGAAGCACTATTCCAATGGCTTGCAGCTTTCGGCGAACTATACGTGGTCGAAGTCGATCGACAATTCCTCTGTCTACGACGACAACTTGACCTGGATCGGAAGTTTTACCAGCCTCCAGGACCCGAACAAGCCGTGGCTCGAACGCAGTCTCTCCACCTTTGATGTGCCGTCCATGCTGAAAATCAACTATAGCTACGATCTTCCCGTGGGCCGCGGCAGGGCTTTTCTGGCGAACATGCCCCGAGCCTTGGATCTCATAGTGGGTGGCTGGAAGACCAATGGCGTGTGGACCATTCAGGATGGGCGTCCACTCTCGTTTTTCGTTGTCAATGGCGGAGCTCCTATTCCAACATATGGCGCTCAGCGACCCAACATCACGGGTAAGCTCGAAGTCAGTGGCGGGCCGGAATCGAACTGGGTTAACAACTACTTCGCCAATCCGGACGTGCTTCAAATCCCGGCGCCCTACACATTGGGCGATATGGCGCGAGCTGTAGGAGTCCGGACGCCATTTTTCTTTACCACCAACCTCTCGGTTGGCAAGGATTTCTCCCTGTCGAGCAACCACGAAGCGATGAAGCTCGAATTGCGCCTGGAGGCACAAAACGCCTTCAATCATCCTGTCTTCGGGACACCAGACACCACCGTGGGCGATCCCAGTTTCGGACAGATTAGCTATACGGCCGTTGGACCTAGAGAGGTTCAACTGGTCTTGAAATTCACCTTCTAGAACATACCGGGCCAAACCTAAACTCAGGCACGGGGCACCTCATCATTCGGCAAAGGTCCCAAATAAGGAAGTCCAATAACTGAACGATGGGGAACTCCAACTCCAGGAGGACCGTTTCTTCAATTCGACACCCTAGCTTCTGGGCAATCCAGTCTGCATGCCGCTGAACGAATGCCCGGATTAAGCTCTCGCATGTGGTGAACTCGATGGGAGCATAACAGCAGCCCATCGCATCACGACGACCCCTTTCTAAACAAAACAGAACTCAGCGGAAGCGTATGAGAACTGGCGCACTGAGCGCAATGCCACAACGGCTAAGATAAATACAGCGCAAATGAGCGTGCAGACCTGCGTTTTGCACGTCTTACAGTCTTTTTGGACCGTAGTGAGCACTTGGACTACGCATGGAACAGTTAGCTCCTGACCCGTCAATGCGCAGTGCGAGGGCGCAAAGTAAGGCACATGAGGCGCGGGGCGTGCCGGTGGATTTACGGGGCTTTCCTGAAGACAGAGCTGGAACCGGCCTGGCTTATGGAAAATTCCGTTACTTTGCCGGCCGGGTCGCGTTTGAAATCAAGCGTCAAGCCGATCTCTGATTTCACGGCGAAGGTGTTCCCGCGGAGAGGCTCGAGTTCGTAGATTTTCTGGTCCGGCATGGTTGCAATCAGGACATTGTCGGAGCGCAGCGAGACGACGATCTTGTAATCGGCGATCTGGTAGGTCCCGGTGAGGGGCTCCAGGAAGCTGCGCTCGCGCATGCGGCGGTCGGGTTGGTGAGTGAAGACGATGTCCTTGACGCTGGGCTCCATGGAAGAGGAGAGGCTGGCGATGTTGCCTTCCCAATCCGTGTTGAACATGATTTCGGTTTCGCTGAGCAGATCGAGTGGGTCGTGGGGCACGCGCCAGACATCGTAATGCCAGTGCTGAGCCGTGGTTTGCATGGTGTGGTAGGTGATCTTCAGCTCATCGGGCTTGGCGGCGCGTTCGATGAGGAAAGTGCCGTAGGCGGGATTACTGTATTCGCCGAGATATTCATCCATGGGATGAGAGAACTGGGTGTTTTCGCGGCGAGGGACGTAATTTTTTTCGCGCGCATCGTCGCCGGCCTTTTTGAAGGCTAGGTAGCGGTCCAGTTCGCGCTTGTTCCAATCGACGGGAGCGAGCCCCAGCAGGCGGTCGCTAATGTTGTAGGCAAGCACTTCGCGCAAGCTGCTCCCTTCCATATTCAGAAGGATCACGCAGCCGATGTGATCATCCGGCAGGAATGAGATGAGCAGCGAGAAGCCATCGAGATTGCCGCCGTGTTCCACATACTTGTGACCGCGATAGGTGGTCACGAAGAGTCCCATGCCGTAGTGTGAATAGCCGATCTCCGGATCGAGATCGGAAGAATGAAGAATCATCTGGGGACTGGTCATGGCGCGAAAATCACCGACGGAAATGATCTGTTTATCGTCATGCTTGCCCTGGTTCAAATACATCAGGAGGTACTGGGTCATGTCGGAGAGATTGGAGACGATGGCGCCGGCGGGGCCAAGAGCCTTGTCGCCGGTATAAGGAGGCACATCGTGAACCACTTCCTTGTCGTCTTTGCGGTAGGCGTGAGCCACGTCTGGCGATGATTTGATGGAAGCGCCGAGATCGAACCCCGAACTCTTCATTCCCAGGGGATCAAAGATGCGCTTCTGCACCGCGTCTTCCCATGTGCTGCCTGCCAGCTTTCCGGCGAGGTAGCCCGCGGTCATGAACATGAGGTTGTTGTACTGAAACTCCTGGCGAAGGTCACGGTTGGGTTCGAGGTAGCGGAGGCGCGCATAGAGTTCCTCGCGGGAAAGTGCGGAGCGATACCAGGTGCCGTCATGGCGCGGGAGGCCTGTGCGGTGAGTCACCAGGTCGCGAGGGGTCACACGCGCCGTGAGCGCATCATCGTACAAGCGAAAATCGGGCAAGTACTCGCGCACGGGCTTGTCCCAATCCAGTTTGCCCTCGCTGGAGAGAGTTGCGAGGGTCGCGACGGTGAATGATTTTGTGATGGAGGCGATGGGGAAAAGGGTCTGCGGCGTGACCGGGAGATTGTCCTTGACGTCGCGCAGCCCGTAGCCTTTGCTGAGAATCACCTTACCGTCTTTGACGACGGCGATGGCGGCGCCCGGCACTTTCCACTCCTGCATGACGCGCTGGACGTAGGCGTCGAAGTCCGCGAGCGTCGCGTCGGGCGGCGTCGAGTGCTGCGCTGATTGATCGCCCACGGGATGGCTTTGCGCAAGTACATTCGCGGGCGAGCCGGCGAACAGAAGTAGGAAGAAAGCAAGACTGCTCTTTCGTATGGACATTTACTCCTCCAAGTGGTGCTGAGTCCCGCAAACGGCGCGAACTGATGTCAGGGCCATTTGAAGCTCAGGGTGAATTAAGTCCCTGACTCCCTGAAGAAAAGGTTGAAGCCTGCTTGTTTTGCGCGAGGCGGCCGCCAAAGAGCGCGATGGCCAAGAGCAACGCGAGCACCGGATCGCAAGCGTGACGGTGGCGTAGAGACGTGTGCGCAATGTAAAAAGTGAGCGGAAACACCAGGGGAAAAACCGCGACTGGGGAAAAAAATGGATTGCGCACCAGCAAAAGCCGGAGGAGGCCGGCGAGCACGCCGAGCAGGGTGAGGGCGTTCCAGATGAGTATGAAGCGGACGAAAAGAGACTCTGCGCGTAAGAAATCCTGCCAAGGCGATTCTACGCCGAGCCAGGTGGCCATGATACGGCGGCCGAAAAGCTGCGCATATAAGGCCGGATGGGTGCGGATGAACTCCGTGGCCTTTTGCCATTTATCCTCGAGGAAGGCGTTCTCGCCGAGTTTCGCGTAGAGGCGCACCTGCTCGTAGCGGGTGATGCGATTCACGGCGCGGGAATGTTCGTCGAAGATCTCGTTGTTGCCGGACCAGAGTTCGTAAGGAAAATTAGAGCGCGCGGGGATGAAGCGATGGAACTGCACGGCATTGCGGATGGTCCAAGGGAGCAAACAGGCAAGAAGAACGGCGAGGGCGAGCAGGATAGGCGTGAGGCGAAGAGTGCGGCCGCGGAATTGACGGAAAGCGATCCAGCCCGCGAGGAAGGGCAAGAGGTCGCCGAGAGCAGGATTCGTGAGCAGGGAAACTCCCCAAAGCAATCCGTAGAGTGCAAAATCGCGAGCGCGAGGCTTGTCCGCGATTTCCAGGGTGGCCCAGAGGAGTAGTGCCGCCAAAAGAGCAGAGAGCGAGGGATCCCAGATCCATTCAAAGGGCATCATGATACCGCTGGGGAAGATGGCCCAGAGCCAACAGGCGGTTGCGGCAACAGCCACGCCTGCAATGCGCTTGCCTGCGTAAAAGAGCGGGATGCAGGCGAGCGCGGAGAAGAGGCTGTTCAATAGCGCGGCGGCGTAAAAAGAAGCGACGGTAAAACTGCCGAACAGCTTGAAGGTTGCCGCGATCAGTAGGGGATAGACCGGAGCGAGCCAGGCTGTAGGGCCGGTGGGCTGGCGAAACAAGCAGCAAAAGCCATGGCCGTGCGCAAGGGAGTCTGCAACGTTGCCGACCTCATTCTGGAAAGGCACGACGCGAAGAGCTTCCGGCGGAATTTGGCGGGCCTGCTGGACTACAAAAGCGCTCCTCAGAGATAGAGCGACAAGGAAAATGAGGACGACTGAAGTGGCGAGTTGGAAGAGCCTGTGTTTCACGAAAGAAGAGGATACTCCGTGGCAGGGCTTTTCGGAAAGTCAGGTTGATGAGATAAGGATTGACTGGAAAGAGCAGCAGGTATTCGTGTGGACGGAATCTTTTCGCTTGCGAGGAGTTTCGAGTATAGTTCGGATAGAGAACTTGCCAAGAAGCAACTGTTCACGTCCCGCCCGGCGATGAGCACAATGCAGAGAGGATCTGCGATGTTCCGGAAGACGAATTGGTTCGTGTTCGGAGTTGTGAGTGTGGCGGTGCTACTGGCGGCGTGCAATGGCGCCCAGAAAGAAGCGACGGAAGCGGCCCTGGATGCAGCGCAAACGGCCATTACAGCGGTGCAAGGTGAAGCGGCGAAATACGTGCCGGATCAACTGAAAACAACGCAAGAGGCGATGCAGAGCGCCAGGGACGCACTGGCGAAGGGCGATTACCAGGGAGCATTGAGCGGCGCACGTGATGCGGCAAATAAGGCGAAGGAGTTAGCCGCGGCCGCAGCCGCGAAGAAGGACGAACTGGGCAAGAACTGGGCCAGCTTCAGCGAAACTTTTCCCAAATCGCTGGAGGAGGCGAAGCGGAGACTGGACGCCTACTCGCACGGGGCGAGATTGCCGGCGGGTCTGGAAAAGGAAATGCTGCCGGATGCCAGAGCGCAATACGATCAATTGAAGCAGGGGTGGAATGACGCGGTGGCTTCGTTTCAGCAGGGGAATCTGGCGGATGCAACGAAGAAGGCGACGGAACTAAAGGAAGGGTTGGCGAAACTGGCGGGGTTGCTGGGAATGAAGACATAGCGAAACGCTGGTTTCCTTTTTGGACGGGGCTCCTTGATGAGGTTCCCCATTCTCGTTTCAAATCTATCTCATGAACTCGAAATCTGAGGTGGAGGAGCGATTCCTCCACTCCGGGACGGCAAAGAGCGCCGTCCCTCCGGTCGGAATGACAAACAGGGAGAGGTGAGACGTGATTTTGGAACGCCTCAGGCTTGAAGGCCTGGGATACAGTGGCTCACCCAGGAGAAAAGCCGCAGGGCTCCCGCCAGAAGGCGGCGGGCAAGCGAGGACTCGCCCTGCGCTACAGGGATTCTACGCGCCAGAGGAGGCGGGCGGAGTAGGAAGTTTGCACGGTGAAATTGGGGCGCCAGACAGCAAGGATTTGCGAGCCTTGATAGACGCGCTCGAAGCCGCCTTCGGATTCGGACACGGTTTCGATGGGCGCCACCCAGAAGTTTTCTGCATTGGGAGCGTGCAGGTTGACGCGTAAACGCTGCCAGCCGTCCTCGATGAGGAGTTGCGGGCCCGGCAGTGTTCCGGAAAACCTGAGATTCTGCGGGCCCGAGGGAGTGACAAAGAAGCGGTCAGGATCGCTGGGGGCAAGGAAATTGATCACGGATTCGAGACCGAACAGGAGCGGCCTGCTTAGTGGCGCGGTCAGCGAAAGCGTGAGGTCGCAGCTTACTTCACAACCTTGCGGGGCGGGGCCGAATAGGAGATGTTTGGTCACCTTGAGGCGGGGTGGATTCGCGGGGTTGGCGGCGAATTCGGGCAAATCCTGTTCGAGGACGAGGACAGCGTAATTGGCGGAAGAATTTCGCACTTGAAAAGCGCCCGCGGCGATGCTGGCCAATTCGTTGAGTTGCAATGTTTCGTAGTCCGCCGGAGTGCGCCAAGGATCGAAAAGCAGAAGCCGGAAAGAATGGCGAGCGAAGCGATCATAGCGGAGGAAACGCTCGAGGTTGGGCTCCTTCACACGGACTTGGTCGTGAATGGAGACGGCGCCACCCTGCGAGGAAGCGTCCGAGGCGGCTTCGCGGAGCCGCGCGTGATACGCCTCGCGGCGCCGCATGACGGAATTGATGAGGGTGGCGGAAGCGGGGCGGAAATCGAAAGCCGCGAGCGTGGCGCCGTCGGAAGGCTTGAGCAGGGCCTGGTATTCGGGAGCGGAGAAGAGGAGTTCGGGCGCGCCATCGGCGTCGTAATCGAGCAATTCGACGCGCGGCCGAGCGCCGTTGGAGGTGAGTTGCTCGGCGAGGGATTCCGCGCGAATGAGCCTGCGCCAAAGCTCCGTGCGGAGATGTGGCGCGTAGAGCCCACCAAAGACGCCGTGCCAGTAGGCATCATTGCCCTGGCCGCGCAGGAGCAAATCGCGCGCTTCCAGTAACTGCGCGGTATGTTCACCGCTGGAGCGGCGCGCAGGCACAGAAGCAACGCAAGCCGAGACGCGGAGCATTTTCTTGTGCAAGAGATTCGATTCGGGATATTTGCGAAAGAACCCGCGCCAAGAGCCGCCACGAATGAACGAGAGCAGGTCAGGACGCCCGGCGAATTCCTTCTCGATGGCAAAATAGCGGAGGCGCGTGTTGGTGGGCAGCACCCATTCCATCATTTCCGCGTAAGAAGCGGAAGGGAGATCGGCGCGGCCGAGGGGGAGATGCGAGGCGATGTACTCGCTGGGAGTGAGTATCTTCAGCCACGAATCGTTTTCCTCGAGGGCGAGGAAAAATCTCTCCAGCCAGCCATCCTCATAACAATGCACGAAAGTCCCTGGCCACACACCGAACTTCTCCATGTCGTCGCCAAAAGCGGCGGCGCCACCGGGATGCTTCTGGGCCGCGGCTTTGAAATAGGCGATGGATTCCTCGACTTTGCGGAAGGGTATGAGGTAGCGCAATTCCTTGATCCCCGGAAAAAGCCAGATGGATTTGCCACAATCTTCGGCGATGTAGGGGCCGAAGAGTTCTTCCGGCTCGAAACCCGCGGCAAGAAACGGCAAGTCATCCACAAGGGTGTAACTGACATTGGCCTCGGCCAGCGCGGAGGGCAATTGCGCCTCCCAAACGCGCTCGGCAAGCCAAGCTCCGGTGGGCCGCTTGCCAAAATGCTTCTCCAGATAATCCGCGAGGCGAGTGAGCTGTTCCAACTGATCCGCCGCGGGGATGGAGATAAGGATGGGCTCGTAAAAGCCGCCACCAATCAGCTCAATCTGGCCGGAAGCAACCATGCGGCGCAGGCGCTCGAAATATTCGGGGTGGTTCTTCTCGATCCAGAGGAGCAGCGGGCCGGAGTAGTGAAGCGCCGCGCGAATGCGGGGATGCTTTTCCAGGAGGACGAGGAAGGCGAGGTAGGAATGAGCGTAGCACTCCTCAAAAACGTGCTCGAAATTGCCGGCCGGCTGGTGGGCGTGGATGATCAGGATTAAGTGAAACGGCGGGTTGGTCACGGGCATAGTCGGTCTCTTCTATGATACCCCGACACCCTGGGGAGGAGTGCAATGGGGAGGAAAGTGTTCGCTGCAATAACCCCTAGGAGGCCAGAGGGGGTTCTGGAATGCGCTCAATGCGCCCCAGGAGGAAAACGTAGCTGGCAATTCCCAGAAGCAGGACGAGAGTGGCGATAGCAAAGGCCGCAGCAAAGGAATGGGTAGCGGAAACGATGTAGCCGGTGATGATAGGGGCGGAAATGGCGGACAACTGGCCACAGAAGTTCGCAAGAGCGCCCACCGTGCCTACGCTGCCTTGCGGGGCAATCAGAGAGGGGACAGTCCAAGCCACCGGGGCGGCGGCAGCGAGGCCTCCCAGCGCGATGCTGATCCACACCAGGGCTGTGGCGGGTGAGTGCGCGTGGGCGGCGCCCCAAATGGCCAGACCGAGGCTTGTGCCGATCAGCATCACGGCCTGGCGCACTCGAGTGCTATTGCAGCCGCGCTGGATGAGGAAGTCCACAAGCCAACCGCCGACAAAAAAGTCGGTGATGGCGGCGAAGAGCCAGGGCACGCTGGTGTAGAAGACGGAGTGGAGCAGGTCCACGTGGAGTGAGACAGAAAGGTAGCTGGGGAGCCAGGAGAGAAGCAGGAAAAAGGTGTAGTTGTAGGCGCCCCAACCGATGGCCAGGCCGTACACCTTGGGCTGCACCAGCAGATAGCGCAGCGGTGTTTTCCGAGGCTTGCTCGCAGGAGCGGAGGCTCGCGCACTTTCCTGGGCATATTCCGCGGGTTGCTCCGCGGAAGGTTCGAGCAGTTCCACCGGGTCGCGATAAACGCGGTAGAAAAACACAAAGTAAAACAGGCTGATGAACCCAGTTGCGGCAAAACTCCAACGCCAGCCAAAATGCAGGAGCAGGATGCCAATGAGCGGCACGCCGATGGCCGAGGAAAGCTTGGCCGCCGCATCGGTGATGGCCATGGCCAGGCTCCGCTCGCGCTCTGGGAACCACTGGCCAATGGCTTTGGCGTTGGCCGGGAAAGTCGGGGATTCCGCGACGCCCAGAAGGAGTCGAGCGGCGAACAGACCGACAAGGCCCGTGGAGAGCGCGGCGCAAAACGAGGCCACGCTCCACAACAATGTGCTGAGCCTGCCGACGCGGCGCACCCCCAGGCGGTCCAGGAGCAATCCCGCGGGCAACTGCATCGCCGCATAACTCCAACTGAAGGCGCTGGAGAGATAGCCAAAGGAAATCAGTGTGAGGCCAAAGGAAGCGTGCAGCGCTTCCTGGGAAACGGCCAGATTGATGCGGTCGAAGAAATTGACGATGACACCAAAGGCCAACAAAAAGGCGATGGGCCATCTTCCATGATGCGAAGTGGAATCCCCGGCGCTGTAGGGAGAAGTGCTCATTATTCCGAGGAACTACGAGCAATCCCGTGCAATCTTGCGCATAATGGTCCAGAGTTTCCCACAATTCCGGGAGATGCGGCAATGAACCTTTGGGAAACGTCGGGCCTCGGGACGAGCAGGGGCTGGAGTTTTAGCAGAAAAGTGCACGCATGATTTACAGCAAAGCCATCGCTCAGGGAACGCTCTCGCTCGAGGAGATACGCGAGTTCCTTGCGCGCGTGATTGGCGAGCTGCGGATCGAGGGCAAACGGCTCCTGATCATCATCCCGGATGGCACGCGCACGATGCCGATGCCGCTGCTGTTCGATTTGCTGCAGAAGGAGCTTGCAGGACGCGCGGCGGCCTGCGACTTCCTGATTGCGCTGGGCACGCATCCGCTGATGAACGACGCGCAACTGGCGCGGCTATTGGGCCAACCCGTGAAGGACGGGGTTTGCAGCAACTCTCGCATCTTCAATCACCGGTGGGATATCCCCGCGACCTTCGCCGAAATTGGCACAATTCCCGCTGAGGAAGTCGCGCAGATTTCAGGCGGGATCCTCAGCGATGCGGTCATCGTCCGCATCAATCGCTTGATTTACGACTACGAACAGGTGCTTATCTGCGGGCCGGTGTTTCCCCATGAGGTAGTGGGCTTTTCTGGCGGCAACAAATATCTTTTTCCGGGGATCAGCGGCAAAGAGATGATTGATCATACGCATTGGCTGGGAGCCCTGCTCGGGAGCCGCAACATTATCGGCACGCAGCGCACCCCGGTCCGCGCAATGATCGATCGCGCGGCGGAATTTGTGCGCGCACCCCTGGCTTGCCTGGCCCTGGTGGTAACCCACCATGGCGTTTCAGGAATGTTTTTCGGCGCGCCGCGGGAGGCTTGGCAAGCGGCGGCGGCGCTCTCCTCTGAAATTCATATCGAGTGGACGGATCGCCCATATCGCCGCATCCTTGCCGTGATGCCGCCGATGTACGAAGACCTGTGGACGGCCGCGAAAGGCATGTACAAGGCGGAGCCCGCGATCGAGGATGGGGGCGAAGTGATCATCTATGCGCCGGGTGTGACGCAAATCAGTTATACGCACGGGGCGATCATCGAGAAAATCGGGTATCACTGCCGCGATTACTTCCTGAAACAATGGGAGCGCTTTGCAGATGTGCCGCACGGCATCCTGGCGCATTCCATTCATGTGCGGGGAGAGGGCACGTTCGATGCGGCGAGCGGCAACGAAACTTCACGCATTCAGGTGACGCTGGCAACAGGGATTCCGGAGGAGACGTGCCGGCGGGTCAATTTGGGATATGTGAATCCGGCGAGCATCAAGATCGCGGAGTGGGAAGGGCGAGAGGATGAAAGAATCAAGGTGATACCGCGGGCGGGGGAGATATTGCAGCGGGTGAGGAGCGCGGAGAAGGGGTGACGGGATTTCGTTGCCAAGGTTAATTTCACATGGAAAAAGCGACCTCGTACATCATTCCGAGCGAAGCGAGGAATCTCTCCTTGACGGGAATCCAAGAAAGAGGGATTCCTCACTCCGCAGACTCCGTTCGGAATGACGGTGCGTTAGTTCTGTCGTTTGCAGTGAGGTAGCGGCCCGGCGAAAGCTTGTTGCCAGATAGTGACTAGGCAGAGCTGTGGTGCAGGAGCCAGTCGGAGATGATTTGCATCGCATCCGGCGAGAATGTTTCTTCGATGGCGGCGTATTCGGTGGGCGTGCCGGAATAGGCGTGCTGGAAAAGGTGATTGAGGTCCGTAAGTTCGCGGATGTCGGCGTCTTTATTGCCTGCATCCTGAAGAGCTTGTTTGAGCAAGGAGAGATTCGCTTTCGCAGGGACTTGCAGATCCTTCTGACCGTAGAGCGCAAGCACGGGAACCTGCAGGGTTTTCAGATTGGGCAGCGGATCATAATCCAGGAAGAAGCGGAACCAGGGCGATTCCATCATGCGCAACTGCGTTTCCAGAAGCGTGGGTGGCATGGCCGCGTCCAGACCCGTTTCTTTCACCAAGCCCTTGAGTTTTTCGCGCAGCGCCGCGGAGTCTTTTTCCGTGCGCACGAGGTCGTAGGCAGCCTGGTCGAAGTTGAGGCTGGCTTCGAGTTGCTCATCCGTCAGATCAGCGGCTTTCCCGATGAGCTCCGACTGGTTAAGCAGGGTTTCTTCGCCGACGGTGGCGGGGGCAGCGAGGAGCACGACCCAGGCCACATCTTTGGTTCGCGAAGCGATGAGCGGGGCGATCATGGCGCCCTCGCTGTGGCCAATCAGGGCGATCTTTGCCGGATCGATTTCTTTCCGCGTTTTCAGATAGGCGAGGGCCGCTTGCGCATCGGACGCCAGGTCCACGGTGGTTGCTTTGTCCGCGGAGCCGGTGGATTTGCCGATGCCGCGCTTGTCATAGCGGAGGACGGCGATACCTTTGCGCGTGAGATGATCGGCGAGAACAAGAAACGGCCGGTGGCTCGCGAGTGCTTCATCGCGGTCATTGGGTCCCGAACCGGCGATGAGGAGCGCCGAAGGAAAGGGGCCGGCGCCCTTGGGAAGAGTGAGCGTGCCGGCCAGGGTAACGCCCGCTGCGGCGTTGGAAAAGGAAATCTCCTCCTCGTGATACGGATAGGGCTTCGAGGGAGTCTGTGGACGGCGCAGTTCCAGAGGTTGATCCGAACGCACAAACTCGATCTTTTCGTCCGCGCCAGTTTGCGACCAGTTGCCAGTTAATTTATTTTTGCCGGGATTGAGCGTGCCATCAAATACGCCCGCGACCGCGGGAATCTCAAAATGAAAGGCGGCTTCCTTGAGTTCCATCCCGATGGCCGGCAGACCGCTGACTTGCTGATCGAGACTATCCAGCGCGCCAACGAGTTGACCGTCAGTGTCGTGAGCGACGTGCAATTGCAGACGGAGGCGCAAACCATGCGTTTCGAGCGCGGCCTGCCAAAGACCTTCGACGGGGAAAATGGCTTCCGCGGGTTTGCGAGCAGCGGCGCCGGGAGTTTGCCGGTGAAAGAGGAGTGGCAAGGAAGCGTCGCCCTGGGACCACATGCCATCAATGGTCTGGTGATCGGGGGAAATCTTGCCCTCGAAATGCGCGCCAACGGAAGTGACGTCGAGATTCAGAGTGGCCGCGGCGATTTTGATCGAACTGGCTTCAATGGCGAAGACGCCCTGGTCGAGACTGTCGAGCGAAGCGTGGTAGGCGCCATCGGCGGTCTTCGTGAGATGCAGGACCAGGTGGAGCTGTGCTTCTCCAGCTTGCAGCGTTCCTGTGTAATTGCCGGCCAGCGGAGCGGGCGTCTGCGCGGCAAGAACGGCTGGCAGAGCGGCCGTTGCTAGAAGGACGATCAAAATGTAGCGAGGTGTGGAGAGGCGCAAAGAGAGCTCCGGCAAAGCCTAGATTGTTTCACACGATTGGATGTCAAAGAGGGAGAAAAAGCCGCCTGTGGGGCAAGGGATGAGCACCAAAAAGCAACGCGCCCCGAGAGATCGGAGCGCGTTGAGAGAGGATGCGCCAGGCTACGAGGCGTGAATGGTTGATTACTTCTTTTCGTACCACTGGGCGTTAATCGCCGTGAACTTCGACCACTTCTCCGGCAGGTCTTCGAGCGCGAAGATGGCGGTGACAGGGCAGACCGGGACGCACGCGCCGCAATCGATACATTCGGCGGGGCTGATGTACAACATCGTCTCGGACTGGTAGGCCGCCTCGTCCTTTCGCGGATGAATGCAATCCACGGGGCAGACATCAACACAAGCGGTGTCCTTGGTGTTGATACAGGGTTCGGCAATCACGTAGGCCATGCAGGATCTCCTTAGTTGAAGGCAGCGAGCCGGACCTGCTCAGCGCAACCGGCGAAAGACGACCAGACTCAGGCACTGCCAGGTCACAAGTACCTGGATTTAATTCTACGTGGGTAGTGGGAGATTCTCAACCCGTGCAAACGCGCTAAAATGAGGCGTGAGGAGCGGGGATGAAACTGAGGCTACTGTTTATCGCATTGTGGGTATCGGGGGGAATCGCGCTGGCGGCCGCCCAGGCCCATGCCCCAAAGGATCCGGAACTGATTGATGTGCAGGGCTATCAGAGGATCCTGCAGCACTATAAAGGCAAGCCGCTGCTGGTGACGTTCTGGGCCACGTGGTGCGAACCCTGCCGCGACGAGTACCCTATGCTGAACGACCTGGCCAAGGAGTACGCGCCCAAGGGCTTGCAGGTAGTGGGCGTGGACTTCGACCAGGATGGCGACTTGATCCTGATGCGGCGATTCCTGGCACGGTATAAGCCCATCTTCCCGAACTACCGTAAGAAAAAGGGCGAAGAAGATGCGTTCTCCGAGGCGGTGATGCCGGGCTATAAGGGCGCGCTGCCTGCTTCTTTCTTTTACGCGAGGGACGGCAAACAGGTGGGGCATGTGTTGGGTGCGGGCGATCACGAGACCTACGAGGCAGCGATTCGCAGTCTGCTGGGCAAGTGAGAGGCGGGCGGGCGAGGAGGAATCGGGTTAGTTTGTCATTCCGAGCGGAGCGAGGGATTGGCCTTTGGCAGAGACCCAAGAACAGAGGGATTCCTCACTTTGCGGACTTCGTTCGGAATGACGGGGTTGGCAGTTTTTCGGCGGTTTGTGGATGCATTCTTAAGTAGCACCAAGAAGAAGCGACGGAGGCAGAGATGCTAGACCTGAAGGGCAACAAGATTACGTATTACGGCCACAGCACGTTTGGGATTACCACGCTCAGCGGGCAGGTGGCGTTGATTGATCCGTGGGTGACGACGAATCCGAAATGCCCGGAGTCGCTGAAAAAGCTGGCGCGGCTGGATGCTATCTTCCTGACGCATGCGCACACGGATCACATGGGTGACCTGGTGGCGCTGGGCAAACAGTTCAAACCGAAGATTGTGGTGACCTTTGAGACGTACCTGTATCTCGAAGGCAAAGGATTGGGCGGGCAATGCCTGCCGGGCAATAAAGGCGGCACGCAGCAGGTGGGCGACTTTCAAGTGACGATGACGCATGCTTTCCACTCCAATTCCATTGACGAAAATGGGCAGCGACTGTATGCGGGCGAGCCGGCGGGTTTCATCGTGAAACTTCCCGGGGGCGTAACGCTGTATCACGCGGGAGATACGGCGGTATTCGGAGATATGAAGCTGATCGCGGAAATTTATAAGCCGGAGCTGGCGTTTCTGCCCATTGGCGATGTTTTTACGATGGGACCGCGGGAAGCGGCCGTGGCGACGCGGCTGCTCGGAGTGAAGCATGTGGTTCCCATGCATTACGCGACGTTTCCGATGTTAACGGGAACGCCGGAAGGGTTGCGCGCGGAGACGAAGGACATTGTGGGGCTGGAGATTCATGCGATTAAGCCGGGGGAAACGTTGGGCTGAAGTTGAAGCCTAAGGTTGAGGAGAGATTCCTCCACTCCGGGACGGCAAGAACCGCCGTCCCTCCGGTCGGAATGACAGATTTTTATTGATGATGGATGGATGATACGGGTCAGGAGCGGAAGTAGTTGCGGAGGATGAAGCCGATGTTGGCGGGGCGCTCCGCGAGGCGGCGCATGAAATAGGGGAACCACTCGGTGCCGAAGGGCACGTAGATGCGCACGCGGTAGCTATCGCGCACGAGTTGGCGCTGAAGATCCGCGCGCACGCCATAGAGCATCTGAAACTCAAAATCATCCTTGGCAATTCTTTTTTCCGCGGCCCAACGAATGGTTGCCGCAACCATGCGCGGGTCGTGCGTGGCAATCGCATGATAGAAACCGCTGGAAAGGAGCAAGCGCATCAGGCGGATGTAGTTCCCATCGACGTCGGCCTTCCGCGGATAGGCGACTTCGATGGACTCCTTGTAGGCGCCTTTGCAGAGGCGAATCCGGCAGCCATAGGAGAGCAGATCGTGAATATCGCTCTCGCTACGGTAGAGATACGACTGGATCACGGTGCCGACTGCCGGGGTTTGCGCGCGCACACGCTTGACGAGTTCCACGGTGCGCTGAGTGTACACGGAACTTTCCATGTCAATGCGCAGGAAACTATCTGTGGCCGCGGCACGTTCCGCAATCGAAAGCACCAGGCCTTCGCAGAACTCGACGCTGAGGTCCAGCCCGAGTTGCGTTAGTTTACAGGAAACGTTGGCGTTCAACTTTTCCTGAGCGATGCGGTCATAAATCTGCAGGTAGGTGTCGCGAGCCTTCTGCGCGTCGGCAGGGGTGGCAACGTTTTCCCCCAGGCAATCCAGCGTGACGGCCATTCCGGCGTCGTTGCAGATGCGGGAAATGGCAATGGCTTCATCCAGAGTTTCACCAGCAACAAAGCGATGAGAGACGCGCCGAGTTGTGGAGTTGGAGGTAACCCAGTGCGCGAAGCCCTTACTATCGGAGAGTTTGAGAAGAATGGACCGGAGCATGGACAATCTGATTATGCCCGTAGTTTCCGGGGGAGGCTAGTGGCTAGCTAGCCTTTGTGCTCTTCGAGGAACTTTTCGGCGTCAATGGCCGCCATGCAGCCGGAGCCGGCGGCGGTGACGGCCTGGCGGTAGCGATGATCCTGCACATCGCCCGCGACAAAAACGCCCGGGATGCTGGTCAAGCTGCCGTGACGCGGAATAAGGTAACCGTTGTCATCCATATCGAGCTTGCCGCGGAAGGCCGTGGAATTGGGGTCATGACCGATGGCGACGAAGACGCCGTCGAGAGTGATCTCGCGCTTCTCTCCGGATTGCGTATGGTGGAGGCGCACGCCGCTCACGAGCCCCGCAGGCGAGAGAATTTCCTCGATGACATAGGGAGTGACGAACTCGATTTTGGCGTTGGCCCGGGCGCGAGCGATCATGATCTTGGAGGCGCGAAATTCATTGCGCCGGTGAATGACGTAAACCTTGCTGGCATAGCGCGAAAGGAAATTGGACTCTTCCATGGCAGAGTCCCCGCCGCCGACGACCGCGATGGGTTTACCGCGGAAGAAATAACCATCGCAGGTGGCGCAGGTGGAAAGCCCGCGTCCGATGAGTTCCTTTTCACCCTGCAGGCCGAGAAGACGCGCGGAAGCACCCGCCGCCACGATCAGCGATTGCGCTTCGTAAATTTCATTGCCCACCTTGATTTTGAACGGGCGGTTGGTGAGGTCCACTTCGCTCACCGTGCCCGCTTTGAAGTGGGCACCGAATTTCTGCGCCTGTTTGCGCATGTTCTCGATCAATTCGGGTCCGAGAATGCCCTCGGGAAAGCCGGGATAATTCTCGACGTGGGTGGTCAGGGAAAGTTGCCCGCCGGGTTCGTGTCCTTCCAGAACGAGGGGGCTGAGGTTGGCGCGCCCGGCGTAAATAGCCGCGGTCAGGCCGGCACAACCACTTCCGATGATAACGACCTTGTGCATGCGTATGGCTCCGGAAATTAGATTCGTAATGGGGACCCGGCGGTACAGAGCGAACGATGATTGTAACATCCTGGCCCAAAGAGAGAAGTGCAGGCCTGGAAAGTGCGCGGGTACAGATGATTGACAGTGATTGGGGGCGGGCGTAGGTTTCGATTAAGGTCAATTTCGCCCAGAAAAAACCAGTCCCAGGGGGCCTATGATGGAGAAACATATTGCGGTGTACAGCTATTGGCTAGGAATCGTGTGTACGGTGCTGACGGTTATCCTTCGCGCGCTGGCGGCCTTTGGCATATGGCCCGACCTTGTTCCGGCCGACGGCGCATCCATTTCTTACTACACGTTTCTGCGCGGCGCCATCCTGCTTTTCCTCTTGTGCATTGCCTCGCGGCAGATCGGCGAGTGGCGCACCGGAAAGTCCTGAGACAGGCTAGCGCTGCGAATTCCCACCATCGTTCCTCCTAGCTCCGGCAAGGTGCAGCCAAATTGGCAAGACTCTATCTCATAAATGCTTCGACCGACCATGTTGCCTTCCTCAGGGGTTAAAACCCCTGAATTCCGGGAGCTTTTCGGCACGGCTGAACCGGCTGCGGAAAAAGTGAGTGAAGCCGTCGTTCCGAGCGATACGAGGAATTTCTCCTCGACGGAAGCCCAAGAAAAGAGAGATTCCTCACTTCGCAGACTCCGTTCGGAATGACGGGATCATACTTTTTCCGCAAACTGTGAAGCCACGTCCTCCCGAAACCCGATCACCCGAAACCCATCTGTTAGATGGCTTCAGTGCTCCGATCGCATATACCAATAGACTGCTCGCGGGGCATCTATGTACAGTGAAAGCCGATGGCCCAAGTTGATGAGGAGGTTTTTCCATGGATGCGCGCTATCCCGTCGGGAGATTTGAATTGCCAAAGGAAGTAAGTCCGGCGCTGCGTCAGGCGGCGATCGAGGAGTTGGCCGCCACACCCGCGAAGGTGCGGGCGGCGGTTGCGGGACTCAGCGAAGCGCAACTGGATACTCCTTATCGTGAAGGAGGCTGGACGGTTCGCCAGGTGGTTCACCACCTTGTGGACAGCCACATGAACGCGTACATACGGTTGCGATTCGCGCTGACGGAGAATCAGCCGACGATCAAACCCTACGACGAAAATAATTGGGCCAATCTGGAGGATGCCCGGAGCGCTCCGGTGGAAGTCTCGCTGAAGCTCCTGGAGCCTTTGCACGAACGCTGGGTGCGCCTGCTGCGCTCCTTAAAGACGGAACAATACGCCCGCACATTGCTGCATCCCGATCACGGTGTCAGGAATCTGGACTGGCTGTTGTTTCTGTACTCCTGGCACGGTCGGCATCACACGGCACACATCAGCGAACTCCGGAAACAAAAGGGATGGTAGATCGCCAAGGGCCCAAGTAGCCGAAGGGCGCGGGCGTCGTGTAGGATGGATGAGTTCACATTGGCAAAGGAGAACCGATGGCGCGAGCGGCAGGAACATACGCAATTTTCGAGACATCACAGGGCAATATTGTTTGCCGGCTGTTTGACAAGGAAGCTCCCAAAACCGTGGAGAATTTTATCGGGCTGGCCGAGGGCACGAAAGAATTTGTGAACGCCAAGTCCGGCAAAAAAGAGAAGCGCAATTACTATGACGGCCTGGTGTTTCACCGCGTGATTCCTCAGTTCATGATTCAGGGCGGATGCCCGCAGGGAGACGGCCGGGGAGGTCCCGGGTACACGTTCCAGGACGAGTTCCACCCATCGTTGCGGCATTCCAAGGCGGGCAAGCTGTCCATGGCGAATGCGGGCCCGGGGACAAATGGAAGCCAGTTCTTTATTACCGTTGCGGCCACGCCGCACCTGGATAACCGGCATACGATTTTTGGCGAAGTGGTGGAAGGCCAGGACGTCGCCAATAAGATCTCGAACGTTGCGCGCGATGGCAGCGATCGCCCGCGCGTGCCCGTAGTCATCCAGAAGTTGCGCATCGAACGCGTACCGTAGGACACCCATGCTCTCTCCCGCGCGTCTCTCCCAACTGATGGTGGAATTGGTGTTCCTGCTGCTGGGGGCACTGGTGGTGTGGCTGGGGTTGAACGGGCGGATTTACTTCGATCGCCGCAGCGTTCCCTGGCTGATCATCAGTGTCGCGCTGCTGGTGTGGGGCTTGCTGGCGCTGGCGAGGCCGGGCCAGTGGTGGACACTCTGGCAGAAGTGGAACCGCGGGCTTTCGTTGGTGCTGCTCGGTGCGCTGATGCTGGCGGTCACGCGGGTGCCTTTTCTGTGGGTCGGGAAATTACTGGCGGTCGCAGGGTTGGTGCTGATCGTCCGCGGACTGCTGGGCGCCATCCTGATTTTGCGCCAACCTTAGGAATTCTTCCGCTATAATGCGTGGCCAGTGATGTCCTTTCCCGAATCAGGGATTCCGCCCGAGGAAGCGAATTGCGGCTTTCATTATTTCCATAAGGAGAAAAACTGTGTTCAAAGAATTTAAAGAATTTGCCATGCGCGGGAGCGTGATGGACCTGGCTGTGGGCGTGATTATCGGCGCGGCGTTCGGCAAGATTGTGGCCTCGCTGGTGGATGATGTCCTGATGCCCCCGCTGGGGCGCTTGATAGGGCACGTGGATTTTTCCAACCTGTTTTTAAGCCTCAGCGACAAGCACTTTGACACGCTTGCGGCGGCCAAAACAGCGGGCGCGCCCACGCTAAACTACGGCAACTTCATCAACACGATCATCAATTTTCTGATCGTGGCGTTTGCCATTTTCGTGGTGGTGCGCGCGGTCAACAAGTGGATGCCGAAGCCGGTGCCGCCTCCACCACCGGTCACGACGAAGGATTGCCCGCAGTGCGCGATGCCGATTCCGGCGGCGGCGAAGAAGTGCGGGCATTGCACCAGCGTGGTGTAGGGTTTTAGTGGATACGGGTTGCCTGGACGGGGTCCAGCGTGTTGGACCGCTGCACTTGCAGGAGCAACCCAAGAACCGACCTGAAGGTCGGCCACTACAAAATCCAACCCAGGAGCAGAGCGAAACCCCAGAGCGGCCCGCCTCAGAAGGACGGGCCCTACAACAGCAAACCCAAGAGCACAGTCAGGAGTGTGGAGTGAACCCCTATTTTGAGACACGCGGACATGGCACACTTTGCAGCGAAAGGAACTGCGAGTGGCCAAGAAA
>Ga0209039_10000717_pt1 | contig 32012 bp, 36 predicted proteins | sample BogFormECP12_OM1_FD_188238 | JGI IMG/M metagenome (GOLD analysis project Ga0209039, IMG submission 188238) | Bog forest soil microbial communities from Calvert Island, British Columbia, Canada - ECP12_OM1 (SPAdes) (version 2) | ecosystem: Environmental > Aquatic > Freshwater > Wetlands > Bog ... | reverse complement strand
CAAACAGGGCGCCCGGCTGGTGCAGGATTGGAACGACGTAATCGCCGAGCTTCCCGCTGAATCCCGCCGGCATCTAATCGATAGAGGGCGTGAACGGATACTGGCGGAAGGTGGTGCAACGCCCCAGGCCGCGCAGGCGTCCTTATTACCTGGCGCTCCCCCGGAACTGGGCGAGGCTGCCCGGCGGGCTATCGAAATCCTCCAGGTGGACGCTCCCGTACATCTCGACGATCTGCTTGAAAAGGTGGGAGATACCTCGACTTCCGAGCTGATTGCCGCGCTCTTCGAGTTGGAGATGCTGGGCCTGGTGAAGCAACTTCCCGGCAAAAACTTTGTTAAAGTGTGGTAGGTCATCTGGGTCATTCTGAAAGTTTCCTATGCCAAAGGCGTTGGTAATCGTGGAGTCGCCTGCCAAGGCGAAGACCATCAACAAGTATCTCGGTAAGGAGTATGTAGTCAAAGCCTCGCTCGGCCACATCAAGGATCTTCCCAAGCGGGATCTGGCAGTGGACGTCGACCACGGCTTCGAGCCGCGCTATGAGGTGATCGAAGGCAAGAAGAAGCTCATCGCCGATCTCAAACAGACCGCCCGCAAAGTGCAAAGCGTGTACCTGGCGGCCGACCCCGACCGCGAGGGCGAGGCCATCTGCTATCACCTTCAGGAGGAGCTTGCCGACAAGAAGAACGGCCCGCGCTTTTATCGCGTAATGTTCAACGAGATCACCAAGAAGGCCGTCCAGAAAGCCTTCGAAGTGCCGGGGCAGGTGAATATCGACCTGGTGGATGCGCAGCAGGCGCGGCGCGTGCTCGACCGGCTGGTGGGTTACAAGATTTCGCCCCTGCTATGGGATAAAGTCCGGCGCGGCCTTTCCGCCGGCCGCGTGCAGACCGTGGCGCTGCGCCTGGTGGTGGAGCGCGAGCGCGAAATCCGCGCGTTCCTGAAGAGGGAATACTGGACCATCGATGTGGATCTCGCCGCCAGGAAGCCGCCGCTGCTGACCGCGCGCCTCATCAAGCAGAACGACGAGACGCCGGAGGTCGGCGCGCAGGCAACCGCCGACGGCATCGTAGCGCAGCTCGAAGGCGCCGACTACATCGTCAAGTCCGTAGGCACGCGCGAGAAAAAGCGCAATCCGGTGGCCCCCTTCATCACCTCCACCTTGCAGCAGGAATCCTCGCGCAAGCTGCGCTTCAGCGTCAAGCGCACCATGATGCTGGCGCAGCGGCTCTACGAGGGCGTTGAGATCGGCAAGGAAGGCGCCGTGGGCCTCATCACCTACATGCGCACCGATTCCACGCGCGTCTCCGACGACGCTGTGGCCGATGTCCGGGATTACATCGCCGAACGCTACGGCCGGGAATTTCTGCCCGATTCGGCCAACATCTACAAATCCAAAAAGGCCGCGCAGGACGCGCACGAGGCCATCCGCCCCACCTCCATGGCGTTTGCGCCGGAGATCGTCGAGAAGTATCTGGCCGAGGACGAAATGAAGCTCTACAGGCTCATCTGGAACCGCTTCGTGGCGTGCCAGATGATGCCGGCGCTGTTCGACCAGACCACCATCGACGTCGCGGCCAAGGGAAAGAACGGCGCCGACTACCTGTTCCGCGCCACCGGATCGGTGCTCAAGTTCGAAGGCTTCCTCAAGGCCTACCAGGAAGGCAAGGACCAAGCCGACGAGGAAGACGAGGAGCTGCGGCACCGTCTGCCCGCGGTGGCCGAGGGCGAGCACCTGCGTTTCCGCGCCATCAAGCCCGAGCAGCATTTCACCGAACCGCCCCCGCGCTACAACGAAGCCACGCTGGTGAAACGCCTGGAGGCCGATGGCGTCGGCCGCCCCTCCACCTACGCCTCCATCCTCTCCACCATCCAGGAGCGCGAGTACGTGGGGAAGGAAGGCGGCCGCTTTGTGCCCAGCGAGTTGGGCATGGTGGTGACCGACCTGCTGCTCGAGAGTTTCGACGACATCTTCGACGTCACCTACACCGCGCGCATGGAAGAGGAACTCGACGAAATCGAGGAAGGCAAGCTCGACTGGCGCGCCGCCATGGCCGAGTTCTACGAGCGCTTCGACAAGGATCTGAAGCACGCCGAAGAGCACATGACCGACATCAAGCGGATGGAGAAGCCCACCGACTTGACGTGCGAGAAGTGCGGCAAGCCCCTGGTCATCAAGTGGGGCAAGCACGGCAGCTTCATCGCTTGCACCGGCTACCCCGAGTGCACCTACACGCGCGAGCTCACCGTGGACCTGCCGGACGTCGACGGCGCCGATTTATCGGAGCAGGCCGACGAGGAGTACTGCGAGAACTGCGGCCGCCCCATGGTGCTCAAAAAGGGCCGCTTCGGCACCTTCTACGCGTGCACGGGATACCCCGACTGCAAGACCACCAAGCCCATTGGCGGCCAGCAGAAGAAGCCCGACCAGCCGCTCGACGAGATATGCCCGCAGTGCGGCAACCACCTGGCGCTGAAGACCGGCCGCTTCGGCGAGTTCACCGCGTGCAGCAATTACCCCACCTGCAAGTACGTGAAGCAGAAAACCATCGGCGTGAAGTGCCCGGAGTGCTCGGAAGGCGAGATCACCGAGCGCCGTTCGCGCAAGGGCAAGACTTTCTACGGCTGCAACCGCTATCCGGATTGCAAGTTCGTGGCGTGGGCCAAGCCCGTGCCCCAGAAGTGCCCCCAGTGCGGCAGCCCCTACATGGTGGAGAAGTGGCTCAAGGCCGGCGCCATGTGGCAGTGTCCCAACCCCGAGTGCAAGCACAAGCAGCACGCGCCGCCAGCCGTGGAAGCGCTGGCGCGGTAGCTCCCGCGTGCGCCACTTGGGATGAACGCCATGTTCTCGACGCCTTCCCACCGCGGGCCAATCGCGGTATGATCGTCTTCTACCGGCTGAGCGGGTATTTTTCTGCTGCTATGGCCGGGACGAGTGGAGGAATTTTGTGATCCGTCATTTCCGTGTCGTGTTCCTGCTGCCGTGCTTCTTTCTGCTGTTCGCGATGAAGTCTCCGCTGCGGGCCGCCCCTCCCATTCTCAACCAAAACCAGGACACCTTCGTCCTCAGCAACGAGGGGCCTGGCTTCCTCATGAACAAGCTGATCGCCGCCGGCCACGGCACCGACTCCCTCTTCCAGGTAGTACAGTTCCTGGCCGGGATGCCTCAGGCGGGCGCTGTCATTACCAATAATCCCAACCTCACCTTTAGCACCAACTTCATCAGTGAGCTGGCGCAGGCCCCCGGATTCGCCCCGATATTTACCACTACCCTGGCACAAGCCGCCGCCCAGACGCAGGTGGCTGGATATGGAGTGTCCGTTTCGATCGACTCGGATGGCACGGTCCGGTACGATGGCATCCAAGCCAACACCTTTGTCGGGACTTACCCCGTGATCCAGACGGGGACTCCGGCGGTGCCAAACGTCGGCATCGTGTACAGCACCACGATCAGCGCCCCGCTGAACGCGACGACAATTGACGGGCCACTCGCCGGGATGACGACAACGTATAAGGCCTTCGCGGTCGCCTGGGCCCCGGCGGCCTCGCCCACGCCCACGGCTGTACCCACGCTTTCCGAGTGGGGCATGTTTTTGCTGGCCGGGTTCCTGGCCGCTGTGGCGACCCTCCAACTGCACCGAAGGACTCGGGTTTCCGCATCACAGCGATAACGGCTCGTTAACACACTCGTCTGAAAGGCAGCCGTTCCGTTCTCGAAGAACTTTCCATCTGAACCGGAACACTGTGCTCTCTGCCAGCGTCTCAGCGGTAATCCTCCTCGACGGACTATGGCGGCCCGATTCAAGCTCCGAAACTCCGAAACCGCGCTAAAATAGACGGAGTAGTCCGGAGGTTGATTGTGCGACTTTTCAAGTGGACCAGGATGCACGCGGTCTTCATCCCTGAAATCGATGCCGAACACCAGAACATATTCCGGCTGGCGGATGAGCTGCATCAGGCGGTTTTGGGAGGCGCGCCCGAGGACCGGGCGCTGGCCATGCTGCGCGAATTGATCGCCTGCGCGGGGGATCATCTGGCGCACGAGGAGCGCCTGATGCGCGCCACGCACTGCCCGGCCTTGGCCTGGCACAAAGGGCAGCATGACACGGTGCGCAAGAAGCTGGCGGAATTCGCGCCGCTCATCGAGGATCGCGAGCGCCAGGAGGCGCTTTCGCTGCTCAAGTCCCTTTCCGGCTGGCTCCGGGACCATGTCCGCCTGGCCGATTGTATGATGGCCGCCCACGTGCGGAACTTTGAGCGGGATCAAGCCGTCCGGGCCTCGTAACCATGCCGGGAAGGTGGAGGATCGCACTCGGCGCGGCTGTGTGCCTGATGTCGGCGGCGTGTTCGCCCCCCAATGCCAGCAAGAAGCCGGAGCCGCCCGCCGCCGCGAAAGACGAGCCGCCCCCGGAGGTGTTCCAGGTGAACCTGGCGACATCCAAAGGGCCGGTAGTCGTCGAAGTCCGCCGCGCCTGGGCGCCCCGCGGCGCGGACCATTTCTATGAGTTGGTGAAGACCGGTTTCTACGACGGCAACCGCTTTTTCCGCGTGGTGCGCAACTTCGTGGTGCAGTTCGGCATCAGCGGCGATCCGCGGCTCAACCGGTTATGGGCCAACACCAACCTCCCCGACGACCCCGTCAAGCAGAGCAACGTCAAGGGCACGCTGACCTACGCCCGCCTCGGCCCGAACAGCCGCTCCACCCAGTTGTTCATCAACCTGAAGGACAACAAAACCCTGGATAAGCAGGGCTTCGCGCCCATCGGCAAGGTGATCTCCGGCATGGACACGGTGGAGAGGTTTTATAGCAGCTATGGCGAAATGGCGCCGCGCGGGCAGGGCCCCGATCCCTCCCAGATCGAGGCGCAGGGCAACGCCTACCTCGAAAACCATTTTGCCCGGCTGGACTACATTCACAAAGCCACGATTCAGTGATATAGTAGGTGAGACCCCGGCCCCGTCGAGAAGGGGACCAGAAAGTTATCAATACAGGGTCAAACTTGAACGACGCGGCCCGGCGGGACCAAACCACCCGCCGGGTTTTTTTCGCGCTGGCCTTCGGGTTGGTCATGTGCAGGTCCTGCCGTCCGGCAGGCAAGAACTGCCGCGCGCGAGCAGGCACGTAGGCGGAAACAGCAGGGCTTTGACCTCGATTCTGGCGCTGGCCGCCGCGAGCGCAGCCGGACCCGCGAAAATGCCCGCTGGGGCCCCGGTCGCCCGGAGTCTTGCCGCCAACGAAATAGAGGACTCGACCAAGACCGCCGCGGTGGGGCCGGGTGCCACGGGGCCAAGGGTAACGCGGGCGGCCCTCTTCTGTTGACCTACACCATTAGCCAAGCCGATGAGAAAGGCCCGTTCCTGCCACTACCGGCCGACGTGCAGGAGAAGGCCAAGATGAAGTGGCTTGGCTTCGAAACGCCGGAAGAAGGACTGGGCGAGAGGTTCCACAGCTCGTCGAAGCTGCTGGCCGAGTTGAATCCCGGCAAGAAACTGGACACGGCGGGGGAGCAGATCGCCGTACCGAATGTGCGGCGCACCGCCGGTCGCATGGCGCTGCGCGTGGTGGTGTCGAGGTCCAAACGCACTGTGATCGCCTACGGCGCCGGCGGCAAGGAACTGGCGCAGTATCCGGCCACGATTGGCGACTCGCACGATCAGTTGCCGATTGGTCATTGGACCGTCACGGGCGTTGTGCACTATCCGTGGTACAACTACGACCCCGATCACTTCTTGAACTCGGACCCGAAACAAGCCAAAGCCGTACTCCCGCCGGGTCCGAACAGTCCCGCGGGGGCGGCGTGGATCGGCCTCTCGATAGCACATTATGGCATCCATGGGACGCCGGATCCGGGCCACGTCCGGCACGGCGAATCGGCCGGGTGCATCCGGCTGACGAACTGGGATGTGGATAATCTGTCGCGCATGGTTCGACGCGGCACACCGGTCGTCCTGGAGGAATAGCGTTGAGGCCCTGCGTTCCGATTGCCGGGATCTTCTCGGTGTTTCTGGCGCTTGGCGCGACCTCTTCCATTCTGGAGATGACTCCACCCATCCGCGGACTCGCCCTCGCGAATCTGCGGGATATGTTCGAAGAGATTCACAACGGACATCCGCATGAGGCGATCGACATCATGGAGCCGCGCGGGACACCCGTGCGTGCGGTGGTATCCGGAACCGTCCGCAAACTGTTCTTCAGCCAAACGGGCGGCAATACCATATACCAGTTCGACGAAACGGAAGTGTATTGCTACTACTACGCCCACTTGGACGGGTACGCGAAAGGGTTGCGCGAGGGAATGCGCGTCGAGCGTGGCAACGTCATCGGTTATGTGGGATCGACGGGAAACGCGGACGCGCGCGCGCCGCACCTGCATTTTGCGATCTTCGAGTTGGAGCGGGCAAAGCTGTGGTGGAAAGGGAAGGCCGTCGACCCATACCCCGGCCTGGTAGCCGCGGTGAAGCGGGCGGTCCCCGTCCGGCCATAAGTTATCATTGAAGGAATGTCCAACCGAGTTGCGTTTGTCACCGGCTCGAGCCGCGGAATCGGCCGGGCGATTGCCCTGACGCTCTGCCGCGAGGGCTTCTACATCGTGGTCGCTTCGCCCGAAGTCGAAAACAACGAGCTGGTGGCCAATGAGATTCGCGCCGCCGGCGGAGAGGCCATGACCTTGGACCTGGACATCGGCTCGCAGGAATCCGTCAAGGCAGGTTTCGCCCAGGTGCTGGCGGCCAAGGGACGCGTCGACGTTCTGGTCAATAATGCCGGCATCACGCGCGACGGCCTGGCCATGCGCATGAAGCCCGCCGATTGGGACTTGGTGCTCAAGATCAACCTCACCGGCGCCTTCTTCGCCGCCCAGCAGGCGCTCCCCGGCATGATGAAAAACCGCTGGGGACGCATCGTCAATATGGCATCCGTGGTGGGTCAGGCCGGCAGCCCCGGCCAGGCCAACTACGTAGCGTCCAAGGCCGCCCTGATCGGCTTGACCAAGGCGCTGGCGCAGGAGATGGGCAGTCGCGGCATCACTGTGAACGCCGTGGCGCCCGGCTATATCGAAACGGATATGACCAAGGTATTGCCGGATGCCGTGAAGCAGAAATACCTGGCGGCGATCCCGCTGGGCCGGGCCGGAACGATCGAGGACGTCGCCAACGCCGTCAAGTTCCTGGTGAGCGACGACGCCAGCTACATCACCGGCCACGTGCTCGCCGTCAACGGCGGCATGTACATGTAGGCGTAGCGCCGGCGGTCTATGCCGCCGGTGGGCGCAAGCGGCGGCTCACTGGGTACAGGCGCCCCCTTTGCTGGAAATCGCCAGGGTTGCGGAATTGCTCTGCACTCCGTTCACGATCACCACCAGCGGAACGGAGCAGCCTTCCGGGACCATGCCCGCGGGTGGAAGTTGGAAATTGATCTGATCCTCCGCTGGGAACTGTGGGGAACGCCCGTTATACGCGGGCGTGATGGATTGTCCGGCGACCATCACCTGGACGCTGATGCCGGGAGGTGAAATGGCGGTCCCTGGAGCCTGGTTATCGGGAGTGCTTACCGGCCCCAACCCGGTTCCGAAGAGAGAGACGTAATCGCCGGGAACGGCGGAGTTGGTGGAGGTGACGTACAGACCGGGCGTGTTAGTATCGATTGCAGCGGCCGGCCCTGAACCATAATTCGCCGTGAAGAGCCCGAACGTGGAGCTGACCACCTGGATGGAAGCGGGCGGGCTGGTCAAGTTATTGTAGGCGACCGTCACAGTGGCTGCTCCCACCGGCAGACCCGACGGTACGATGGCGTTGATCTGGCCGGCCCCTACGTAAGTTGTATAAGCCTGTTGAGGAGACCCCTTCACCGGTGTGAAAGTCACGGTGGCGCCTCCTAAATTCAGCGTCAATGGCAGAACTGCCGCGTTCACTCCGGCCGTGGGCCCCAGATTAGTGCCATAGATCGACACAAACGAGCCTAGCGCCAGACCGTTGGCTCCGCCGATAGGCGCATTGCTGGCGGCGTTCACAACCGCGTTCACCACTGGGCCTATCGCGAACGTCGCGGTGTAAGTCATATCCGTAACAGGCACCGAGATACCGTGCGAAAGCGGCTGACCATCGGACCAGTTCAGGAAGGCGTACTGCGTCCCCGACCCGCCGGTCTGCGGCGATTGGGCGGCAATCGTGTGGCTGGTAAACGGAACCAGGGGTTGGGTCAGGGGAGCGGCAGCGAACTTGCCGCCGTCCAGGCTCACCAGCAGATTCGGCGGCGAGGTCTGGAGCGTAATGTTCACTGTCAATGGGATATTCGTCGCCGCGAAATCCGCTTCGCCGGGAACTCCCGTCACAGTGGCAGCCACGGTGTAAGGTCCTCCTCTGGTTCCGTTGGCGGTGAACACCGGAGCTGTCGCCATACCCGCGGAATTCGTCACCGCGGTGGCAACATTAGAAGCACCTGTAAAGGTGCCACCCGCTCCCGAACTCGGTGCCGTGAAGGTGACCGTCACACCCGGCGCAGGGTAGCCCAGGGTGTTCATCACAGTGGCTTGGAACGCAGTGGCAAAGGCGGATCCCACGAACGTGTTCTGTGACGTTCCCGCGGTGGCTGCGATGGACGCAGGCGGCGCGTAGAAAGCCCAGGTTGCCCCCACACCTCTAACGTTCTGTGGATTATCCAGTGGCGAGCCCAATAGGAACGTCGTCGTGTCGGCGGAGATGGCAGCCGAGAAACCCAGTTCAGACCCGCTCGATGCCACCTCGGAGCGGGTGAGTTCCTGCTTATCGGTCCATGTCCCGTTGGCGCGCGTGAATAACCATGCGTTGTTATCGCCAGGTCCGCCGATGACCGCCACGTTTCCGTCGGCATTGAGCGCCACCGATGTTCCCTCTCCGGAGAATTTCGAAGAAGTCGGGCCGGCGAGTGGACCGGCCTGCTGGCTCCAGGCGCCATTGCTGCGCGCGAACACCCAGACGCCCCCGGTGAGGCCCAAAACGCCCTGCGGCCCCCCGAGCAGCACCGTGTTCCCATCCCCGGAGATCGCCACTGCCGATCCTTGCTGGTTACCATTCTTGGTGTTGCCGATCAGTTTGTTGCCCTGTTGGGTCCAGACTCCATTGCCGCGGGTGAACACCCAAGCTGCTCCTATCCCCGAGCCTCCAGCGCCGTCACCCGGCCCGCCTTCAACGGCCGTGTTGCCGTCCGCCGACAGCGCGACCGAATAGCCTTGACCGGCCTGGATCTGGCCAGGCTGCCCCGCTGCGGTCGCGCCACTCCCGACCAGTTTGTTCCCCTGTTGGGTCCAGACGCCATTCGCGCGCATGAACACCCAAACGGCTCCCACGCCATCGGCGTCGCCGGGACCGCCGATCAAAGCCGTGTATCCGTCTTGGGAGAGCGCCACCGAATAACCGATCTGAGGAAAGTGCACTCCGCCTGTGGGGCTCAGCTTTTGCGGCGCCCCCCAAACGCCGTTACTTCGCGTGAACAGCCACACCGCATTGGCTTGACTGTTGCTGCCCACAATCGCCGTGTTCCCGTCCCCCGATAGTCCGACCGACAATCCGAACTGTGACACCGTGTCGGTGGTGGTCAGTTTCTGCTGCTGGCTCCAAGCACCGTTCGAGCGCGTGAACACCCACGCGGCTCCAGTGCCGCCGTTATCGGAGTCTCCTCCGGCAATCGCCGTGTTCCCATCAGCCGAAATCGCGACGGAACGGCCCTGCGACGCGCCGCCGTTTAAGGTCGCGAGGGCCCCGGTTCCCAGGATCTTGGGCCCCTGGGGAACGAGCGGCCCAGTAGTGCTCTGTGCGCGCAACCCTCCGGATAACAGATCCACTACCATACAAGCGGCCAGCGCGACGCCCGGCCACCTGGATGAATAGGCTAAAGTGTTGCTCCTGTTTCGCGGCATTTCCCCCCCTCGAAACGGACTTGCCGTTGCGTTCCCTATGTGCGGTGGATTGATGCTATAACAGGACGCGCGGGCTGTCAAGAGAAGATTCCGGGAAGATTCCGGGATTGTCGTGCGATCTCGCGCCGGAATGGGTGAATCCGCACATTGCCTGTGCGGTCCGCGCGCGGCCATCGCGCCCTCAGTGCTTCGGGGTCAGGTCTTCGATCCTTCGCGCGGTCAGCGTAGTCAACAGGTCCGTTGCCACGGCGCGGCAGTCGCCCAACTTGAGCGCCTCGCAGTAGAACGCGGGCGTGGCATCCCGGTACGCCATCCACGCCTCCTGCGCCCTCGCGGCCGAATCGCGCGCCTTTGCCCGCGGGTCCCGTTCAACCTGTTGCCGGTAGCGCTCCAGCAAGGCGCGCACGGCTTCGGCCAACGCGGCGGCGTTGTTCTTGGTATGCAGCCGGTAGCGAAACAGCTCCCGCAAATCCCGCACCTGTTGGGCATGGACTTCGTTGACCCGGTCATTCGCGGCCGCCGGCGCAAGCGTGCCCGGGCTGATGGATTCGAAGATGGCGGCCGCATCCGCTTGGGCGAACTTATCGCCGGCCACCTTCCACTTGCGGTACAGTTCGCGCCCCGGCGGGTCTAAGCGCGCGAGCACGCTCTTTTCCATCTCTCCCAGCGCCGTGTCGATTCGCAGGGACGCCAGCACGCTGCACGACATGCCGGCGTTGGTGGTCCCTGCCAGCGATGCGCAGAAATCCAGCTTGCCCGCCTGCTCCGTCGGCGCGCTCTCCCGGACCGCCATCCGCTTGCGCAGTTCCGCGATGTCCACATCGTCGAAGCATTCGGATAGCAGCGCGCGCGCCTTGTCCGGCGCCGCCGCGCCTCCCTGCGCGTCCAGGTACATCACCGCCAGGTAAAGCCGGTCCAGATGGTAGGGCGTCTGGTTGCAAGCCCGCGCGGGCACTTCCTTTTCGAAACAGGCTCGGGCGCGCGTGAGATCGCGCTTCACGCCCGCGCCGTAATACAGCCGGAAACACGCCTCGGCGTCAAGCTGCGCCAATAGAGGGGCCGCCAACAACAGGGCCGCTGCCCATGCCGCCGCACGTCGCCAAAGCATGGCCGCCATCAGAATACGTAGCTCACCCCGAACAGCGGCGTGAACTGGTGGAAGATTCCCTTGTCGGTGCCATTGGCCGCTTGCACGATCACGTGCGTCGGAAACGCCGTGACGTAATCGCGAAAATCGACGCGCAGCAGGATGTGGTCGGTCAAGCGGTATTTCACGCCGGCGCCGCCCGTAACCAGCACCCTCCATTGGTTGGTGGCCACCAGGCCCGCGATCTTGGGCATAGGCTGCGGCACCGGCGCCGGACCCGTAGTCACGTAGTATTTCGCGCCCACTCCCACCGCCACGTAGGGCCGTAGGCGCGACTGCCGGCCGCGCGCCTGGAACAGCACGTCGTAATTGAAAGCGTGCGACTGGCCCTGGATCGTGCCTCTGACCGTGCCCGTGGAAAGAAACGGGTCGCCATCGTGGTACAGATAGCGCATCTCTCCCGACACGTGCTCGAAGAGGTTTTCGCAGAACACCACGCCCGTGGCGAAGCGGTTGCGAATCCCGGCGGTGGCCGTTCCACCCGGCGAAATCACGCTGCCGTCGGTATACACGCCGTACCCGAAGGCGCCTCCGAGTTCGTACTGCTGTGCCAGGCAAGTGCCGGCGCAAAATAGAACAGCCAAGACTTTCATGCCCACAATAGAAGTAGACAACAGCCGGAGGGCGCGCGCAACTTAAAGGGTAGGGAACCGCTCCTCGAAAGCTTCCAGCCGCTCGATCAGCGGGCGCGTTTCCCGCTCGAACCGCCGGCTGCGCACCCGCAACCCGCCCCATGCACCCCCCAGCACCGCGAGCGATAGACCGAGATGGGCGAATACGCGCCACTGCCACGCCAGATCGTGGAGCAACGCCAGCTCCATCAGGTTCAGGCCAGCCACCGGGCCCAGCAGAAGCGCCGCGTATTGCACCCCGCGCGGCCTTTCCAGGCGCCGCAGTTTTTGAATCGCCGCGCGCGCGAAGCCGGATGCCGGCGCCGTGAATTCAAGGCGCGCGAGAGTCACATGATCTATCCAGTCGATTCCGATCGTCACCGCGGCGCCCGCCACCACCAGGATTACGCCGGCCATCGCCAGGGCCGATTCGCGCACCGCCGCCACCATCATTACCGTGAGCGCCAGCACCAGCCCGGTCTTCACGGCGTAGATCCCCAAGTGCTTCCTGCTGTGCCTCCGCACGCCGCGCATGAGGTCCGCCACCGATGGCCCGGGAGCGGCCTTCTGGCTTTGCCACAGCGCCTGCAGTCTCTCAAACTCTCCCATATCCGAACTCCCCCAGCAGTTTCTCAAGCGCCTGTTTAATCCGCGCGATCTTCACCCCGACGTAGTTGACGGTGATGCCGGCGATCTCGGCGATCTCCTTGTAGCTGAGACCTTCCAGCAACAGCGTGGCGATCAGCCGGTCCTGTTCCGGCAGCGCCGCGATGGCTCGGTCGAGCGCCGCCACGCGCTCCCGCTTTTCGATTTCTTCCGGCGGCGCCGCCCCGCCGTCCGCCACGTCCCGTAGCGGCGCCGAAGCCATCCTCTTTCCGCGAAACAGCAGGGCGCTGTTGACCGCAATGCGATACAGCCATGTGCTGGCGCGCGCTTCTCCGCGAAAGCCCGGCAGGTTGTGCCAAACCCGCGTCATGATTTCCTGGAACAAATCTTCGGCATCGTCCGGCGAGTCCAGGTATCCACGGCACAGCCGCAGGATTCGCTCGCGGTACTCCTGGAACAGTTCCAGGAACAGCCGTTCTCTTTCCTCCGCGTTCATTCGCCGATCAAGCTCGCAATGCGACGTGCGACCCACTCCGGATCGTCCAGCAACAAGAAGTGGCGCGCCGAATTGGAAACCTCGATGCGGCAGCGCGGCGCGGCGCTGTACTGTTGCTTCAGAGTTGCTGCCACCGACTCATACGATAGCCCCATTTGCTCCCGGCCGCGCCACGAACCAAGCACCAGAAGCGGACACCGGATATTGGCAATCGAGGGGCGCAGGTCCGAGGACAACGCCTCGAACTGCGCCTCGGCCAAAGTTTGGCGATCCGATGCCAGGGTCCAGGTGAGCACCCTCTGGTACTCCCGCTCGTCCGTAACCAGCATCCGCAATGCCAGCGACTGCTGCGTCCGGAACTGCTCGTCGTTCAAGCCGGTCAGCGCCTTTCGCAGGCTGGTGGCCATGCCGCGCGCTTGCTCGGCTGTCAGGTTCGGCTGTACCAGCGCCGCCGGAAAAGGATAGGCGTCAAGGACTACGACCTTGGCGAACAGTTCCAGGTTTGAAGCAGCCAGCGAAATCGCGAGCGTGCCGCCGAAGCTGTGGCCCACCAGGACCACATTGCGCCATCGATTCTCTCGGACAAGCTGCGCGACGCCCTCCCGCACGGCCGCAAAATCGGTTTGACGCCCGGCCACTCCCCCAAAGCCGGCAATCGACACCAGAACGTCGCGGTGGCCCGGGAGGTGCTTTGCCACTTCGTTCCAAACCTCGCCGCGGCATCCCAGTCCGGGCAGAAAGACGATCGGATCGCCTTGGCCCGTCTCCTCGATCGAGATGGCAGTGGCCGCCGTCGCGGCACTCACCACCAGGCAGCCAATCCAGACGTTCAAAAGTGTGCGCTTCATGACTCTTTAGAGCAGGCCGGCGAGTTTTTCTTACAGACAAAACGAATTAGACTTCGAATATGCCTCGCAAACAATCTCGCGTCACAACGCCCCGATCCGTCATCGCCGAGCTCTCGCGAATCCCCGGAGTCGGACCGTCGATCGCCGCCGACCTTTATTCTCTCGGGATCCGGGAGGTGGCCGGCCTCAGGGGTCGAAACCCCGAGTCTCTGTACGCCGAACTCTGCCGGAAAGTGGGCACGCACGTGGACCGCTGCGCTCTCTATGTATTCCGCTGCGCGGTCTATTTCGCATCGGAGTCGAAGCCCGATCCCGAGTTGCTGAAGTGGTGGAACTGGAAAGACGCGCGCTAGCCCCAATGCTGTTCACTTTGTGGGGCAGGCATTTTGCCTGCGGACTCGCTTTCAGCGGGTCCAGCCGACTGAAAGGCGGCCTGCTTTTTCGACCCTGCCAACTCTATACAGGTTGGCAGACGACACAAAACGATCGTCCGCCCCACCGAAGTGCATCGTAAGTGAACAGTATTGGCGCTCGCCCCCGCCAACGTCCGCGCGATCAGCCCCCGCTCCTCCACCTGGATCTTCCGCAAACGATCCTCGCCCGCGATGCGCCCGTAGACCGGTGCGCCGAGGTGCCCGGCGGAATTTTATCGGATAATCGTTAGTGTGCTCGCTCAACTTGGCAGAGCCTGTTTCTAATTCGAGGCAGTCCTTTCCAGCGCTGGATAGACGACATGAACCTGTTGAACTCGCTTAGATCTCGCCTCACTTACAACCCAACGGAGTTGCAGTTCGGCACAAGCGGGCGACGGGGACTCGTAGCCGACCTGACTCAGCTTGAGGTGTATATCAATGTACTCGCCGAACTGGAGTTTCTTCAATCGCTGCCACCGGAAGCCGGTGGAGTTGCTCGCGGCGATGAGTTCTATTTTGCGTACGATTTGCGGCCAAGTTCGACAGCCTTCGTGAGCCAGGAGTATCGGCGCGGCGAGATCTGCCAGGCCGTGGTGCGCGGACTGGAAGACGCCGGCATGCGCCCCGTGAATCTGGGCGCGATTCCAACGCCGGCGCTGGCATATTACGCCTTTTCCGGAAATAAGGGAAGCATTATGGTCACGGGAAGTCACATCCCGTTCGACCGCAATGGCTACAAGCTCAATACCTCGCGAGGGGAACTCCTGAAGGAACACGAAGTCCCCATTGGCCAGACGGTACGCACGATCAGGGAAGATGTCTATGGGCGGGCGTTTGATGAATCGCTGTTTGATGAACATGGCATGTTCAAGCACGGTCATTTTGACTTGCCGCCAGGCCGTGGCGACGCGCGAGCCGAATACCTTCGGCGATATCAAACGTTTTTTCGCGGGTACTCGCTGGCCGGCAAGCGGATTTTGGTCTATCAGCACTCGGCGGTAGGGCGCGACCTTCTGGTCGAGGTCCTTCGGGACTTCGGGGCGGACGTGATTCCCGCTGGGCGAAGCGATACGTTTGTTCCGATCGATACCGAGAACATCGGCGACGCTCAGCTCGCTACGATTCAGGACCTGGCTGATCGAGCCGCGTCCGGCGCCGGGCCGGTGGATGCGGTGGTCTCGATGGATGGCGACAGCGACCGCCCTTTGCTGGTCGGTATCGAACGCGGGAGAGGGACGGCCCGGTTCTTCGGCGGGGATCTGGTCGGCATTATCGCGGCCCAGTTTCTCGGCGCAGATAGCGTAGTGCTGCCAATCAGTTGCAGCGATGCCGTTGACCGGTCTACATTGTCCGGGGTGCTGGAGCCTAAGACCCGGATCGGATCGCCCTACGTAATCGCCGGCATGCGGATCGCGCGGGAAAAGGGCCGCCAGGCAATCTGTGGCTGGGAGGCGAACGGCGGGTTTCTGACGGGTTCCGATATCCACCGCGATGGCCAGGTGCTGCAGGCGCTGCCCACGCGCGATGCGGTTTTGCCGCTGCTCTGCTGCCTCTTTCAAAGCGTCGAGAAGAAAGTGGGTGTGGTCGAATTGTTCGAGTCGCTCCCCAGCCGCTATAGCAAGGCAGGCCTACTGCGGCCGGTCCCAGGTTCAATCGGCAGACGAGTGGTGGCCACTTACTCACCCATGGATGCCGGCATTCAGGATGTAGTCCTTGGCGGCGAGACTATTAGCGCTTTTCGCCAGGACGGGTCCGAGGTCGCGTTGTCGCCTGAGGCGGGACAGGAGATCAGGGCAATCCGGTCGAAGCTGGAATCCTTCTTTTCGCCCACGCTCGGGTTTGGGTCGATCGCGCACCTCAACTATACGGATGGGGTCCGAATCCTGTTCGGGAGTGGCGACATCGCCCATTTCCGCCCTTCCGGAAATGCGGACGAACTCCGCATTTATGCCGTCGCCGATTCGCAGGATCGGGCCGATCTGATCGTGGAGATGGCCACCGCGGGTAACGGCATCCTGAGCCAAATGGCGAAGATAGCGGCACTCTCAACCGGCTAGCGCCAACGTCCGCCCGATCAGCCCCTGGGCCTCCTGCTGGATCTTCCGCAAATGGTCCTGGCCCGCGAAGCTCTCGGCGTATAGCTTGTAGACCTCCTCGGTTCCCGAAGGCCGCGCCGCGAACCACCCGCGTTTGGTCGCCACCTTGATCCCTCCCAGCGGAGCGCCGTTGCCGGGCGCGGCCGTGAGCATACTCTCGATCGGGTCTCCAGCCAGTTCCTTCGCGCTCACTTGCTCCGGCGAGAGCCGCTGCAATACGGCCTTCTGCTCCGCCGTGGCCGGCGCGTCGATGCGCTCGTAGACCGGCGCGCCGAACTGCCCGGTCAGCGCGCCGTAGATTTCCCCGGGGTCCCTGCCCGTGCGCGCCAGTATCTCGGCTGCCAGCAGTCCCATGATGATGCCGTCCTTATCGGTGGTCCAGACCGTGCCATCGCGGCGCAGGAACGATGCACCCGCGCTTTCCTCGCCGCCGAATCCCAGCGAGCCCTCCAGCAGGCCGTCCACAAACCACTTGAACCCCACGGGCACTTCCAACAGCCGGCGCCCCAGGTGTTGGGCCACGCGGTCGATCAGGCTGCTCGAGACCATCGTCTTGCCGACCCCGGCTTCCGCGCGCCACTCCGGCCGGTTCTGGAAGAGGTACGAAATGGCCACGCAAAGGTAGTGGTTGGGATTCAGCAGGCCCGCGCTCCGCGTCACCACCCCGTGGCGGTCGTGGTCGGTGTCGCAAGCGAACGCCACGTCGAATTTGTCCTTCTGCGCGACCAGCCCCGCCATGGCGTAAGGCGAAGAGCAATCCATCCGGATCTTGCCATCCCAATCGACGGTCATGAAACTGAAGGTGGGGTCCGCATGGTCGTGCTCCACTGTTAGCGGAAATCTATACTGTTCGGCGATGCGGCCCCAGTAGGCGACACCCGCGCCGCCCAGCGCATCGGCGCACAGCTTGAGCCCAGCCCCCCGCACCGCTTCCATATCGACCACCGATGCGAGGTCGTTCACATACTCCGAAATGTAGTCGTGGCGGTGGGTGGTGGGAGCCGCCAGCGCGCGCGTGTAGCCGCACCGGCGCACCTCGCTCAACCCCCCGGCGAGGATCTGGTTGGCGCGGCCCTGAATCCACTGCGTAGCCCCGGTATCGGCCGGTCCGCCGTGCGGCGGATTGTACTTGAAACCGCCATCCTCCGGCGGATTGTGCGAGGGCGTGATCACGATGCCATCGGCCAGCCCCGTCCGGCCCAGAGGGCGCCCCGCCCGATTGTGCGTGAGGATGGCGTGCGAGAGCGCCGGGGTCGGCGTGAAACCCCACGCCCGATCGGCCATCACCTCGACCTCATTCCCGGCCAGCACCTCGAGCGCCGTGGCGAACGCCGGCTCGGAGAGCGCGTGCGTGTCCTTCGCCAGAAATAGCGGCCCGTCCACGCCGCCCTCTCGCCGGTACTGGCAGATGGCCTGCGTGATGGCCAGGATATGGTCCTCGTTGAACGAGCATTCAAACGACGACCCGCGGTGTCCCGAGGTGCCGAAACTCACTTTTTGCGAAGCTACGGAAACATCCGGATGCTCCGCGTAATAGGCGGTCACCAGCCGCGGAACGTTGACCAGCATCGATCTCTCGGGAGGTTTGCCTGCAAGCGGATGAAGTGCCATCGATTCCAACTTACGCGTCTTGCCCCCTCTCGCGCAATCTGCTAGCGTAAAAAATTAACGCACTCCAAGGAGGAATCATATGCCATTAGTGTCGATGCGGCAGCTACTCGATGAAGCCGCCAAGGGCGGCTACGGGGTTGGCGCGTTCAACGTCAACAACATGGAACAGATCCAGTCGATCATGGAGGCGGCCCGCGAAACCAAGTCGCCGGTCATCGTCCAGGCCAGCCGCGGCGCGCGCCAGTACTCGCAGGACCGTTTCCTGTATCACCTGATGCTGGCGGCCACGGAACTCTATCCCGAAATCCCCACCGTCCTGCACCTCGACCACGGCAACAGCGTCGAGACCTGCAAGACCGCCATCGATATGGGCTTCACCAGCGTGATGATGGATGGCTCCCTCATGCCCGACGGCAAGACGCCCTCCAGCTTCGAATATAACGTGGACGCCACCCGCCAGGTGGTCGCCATGGCGCACGCCAAGGGCATCACGGTTGAGGGCGAGATCGGCTGCCTCGGCGGTATTGAAGACGGCCACGGCACGGGCCTCGACGGGCTCAGCCACCTAACCGATCCCGACCAGGCCGTCGAGTTCGTCAAGCTCACCGGCCTCGACGCCCTGGCCATCGCCATCGGCACCAGCCACGGCGCTTACAAGTTCAGCAGCAAGCCCACCGGCGAGACGCTCAAAATGGGGCGGCTCATTGAGATCCACAACAAACTGCCCAACGTTCACCTGGTGATGCACGGCTCCTCCAGCGTGCCCAAGCATTTGCAGGACATCATCAACCAGTACGGCGGCAAGCTGAAGCCCACCTGGGGCGTGCCGGTCGAGGAGATCCAGCTCGGCATCCAGAACGGCGTGCGCAAGGTCAACGTCGATACCGACAACCGCCTGGCCATCACCGGCGCCATCCGCAAGGTCCTCTGGGAAACGCCGGAGAAGTTCGATCCGCGCGACTACCTCAAGCCCGCGCGCGAGGCCATGAAGAAGGTGGTGGCCGAGCGCATGACGCAATTCGGCCAGGCCGGCCACGCCGGCGACTACGCCCCCATCCCCATGGAAGAGATGGCCCGGCGGTACGCCGCATAGCCCTTTTTCTACGGCAGGATCTCGACCGGCGTCCAGTGCTTGTCCACCGCATTGCCGAGAAGATAGCCGCCCACGGTTCCGGCGGCCGCGATCCCGATCCATGCCGCGGCGGCCCCCGTGGGATTGTTATTGTTGAGAAGGCCGCCTTGAATGAGGAGCGCGGCGCCGAATCCTGCCCCCGCCCCCACGACGAACCCTATGGGTGTTGCCACGATTCGGCCCGCCTTGCCTTTGGTCTCCATCTCAAACCTGTGTAACGTCGCGCGTGGCACGCGTACCACGCCCTTGGGGTAAGCTGCGCGGTCCGAGGTCTTCTTGACATCCACCACCAGCGCGTCGGATTCGATGCTGGTTGCTTTGCCAGTGATGACCGCGCCTCCCGGCATGGCGATGGACACCGTGTTGCCGGTCACCACCGTGAGGCCTTCCCACTTCACATGCATCGGAGCGGCGGCATCCGCCAACAGCGGCACCGCCAAGAGTAGGGCCAACGACCTGGCCCGGTCTAAAATCCCTATCACGTTGCCTCCACTATCGCACAGCCCACTCCCGGATGCAGTTTGAGTGGGACAGACCATCGCCGTTTGTGGTCTGCCAACCTCCCCACTGATGCAGCCGCCCTCGAATTGCGATAATCTCTGAGAACAGAGGTGATTTGATGCGACTTCGAAAAACGGTCCCCTGCTCCATCCTTGTTGCTGCCACACTTTTCGCTACAGCCGCCGCGGCCCAGAATGCCCCGCGGCGTGAGCCGGATGTGCCTTTCGTGCCTACCACCGAAGAAGCGGTGACGGCGATGCTCAAACTCGCCGACGTGAAAAAGACCGACATCGTGTACGACCTCGGCTGCGGTGACGGCCGAATCGTCATTGCCGCCGCCAAGACCTATGGGGCGCACGCCGTCGGTATCGACATCAACCCCGTGCGCCTCGCCGAGGCGAACGAGAACCTCAAGAAAGCGGGACCGGACGTCGCGAAGCTCGTTCGCTTCGAAGACAACGACCTGTTCCAGGCCGACATTCACGAGGCCACCGTCGTGACCCTCTTCCTGCTTTCCAGCGTCAACCTAAAACTGCGTCCTAAGCTGCTTGCGGATTTGAAGCCCGGCACCCGCGTGGTTTCCAATACCTTCGACATGGGCGATTGGAAGCCGGAGAAGGAGTTCATCGTCGGCAATCCGGACGAGGAATCCTACTTGAGCCACAAGCTCTACCTGTGGATCATCCCGGCGCGGAAGTAACGCTAGGGCAACCGCTCTCTGACGTTCGCGGCTCGGAACGGAGCCTCATTCCGAGCCGGGCCCAGAGGGCACCCCGTCAGAGAGCGGATGTGCCGTTCCTCCTGTTAGAATGAAGGTTATCCACTCCCAGGGAGGAACCGCCTAACTTGAACTCTGCAATTCTCGCCTTGGAAGACGGCACAGTCTTCGAAGGCAGGAGTTTTGGTGCGCCCGCCGAGCGGTCCGGAGAGGTGGTCTTCAATACCGCGCTCACCGGCTACCAGGAAGTGTTCACCGACCCCTCCTATTCCGGCCAGATCGTGATCCTCACGAATCCGCAGATCGGCAACTACGGCACCAATCGCGAAGACAACGAATCCGCCCGTCCCTACATCGAGGGCCTGGTGGTGCGCGAGTTTTCCGCCATCACGAGCAACTGGCGCTCGGATACGGAAGCCGGCGTTTTTCTCAGCCAGGCCGGCATCCCCGTGGTTTCCGATCTCGATACCCGCGCGCTGGTCCGCCACCTGCGCACGCGCGGCGTGATGCGCGGGGTGCTCTCGGCCATCGAGAAGGATGCGGGCAAGTTGGTCGAAAAGGCGCGCGGCATCCCTACCATGGCCGGCCTCGACCTGGCCAGCCGCGTCTCCACGCCCGAGCGCTACGAATGGACCAGCCCCGTGGAGCCGAAGCACCACGTGGTGGCCTACGATTACGGCATCAAGCACAACATCCTCCGCCGCCTGGTGCAGGTGGGCTGCCGCGTCACCGTGGTCCCCTCTCTCACTTCCGCCGAAGACGTGCTGGCGCTCAATCCCGACGGCGTCTTCCTCTCGAACGGCCCCGGCGACCCCGAGCCGCTCCAGGCGCAAGTCGCCAACATTCGCAAGCTCATCGGACGCAAACCCATCTTCGGCATCTGCCTGGGCCACCAGTTGCTCGGCCTGGCGGTGGGCGGCAAGACCTACAAGCTGAAATTCGGCCATCGCGGCGCCAACCACCCCGTGCGCAACGAAATCACGCGGCGCGTCGAAATCACCTCTCACAACCACGGGTTCGCGGTCGACCCGGATTCGCTCAACCTCAACCAGGTGGAGATCACCCACGTCAACCTCAACGACCAGACGCTCGAAGGTTTCCGCCACCGCTCCGATCCCGTCTTCTGCGTGCAATACCACCCCGAGGCCGCGCCCGGCCCGCACGATTCCCACTACCTGTTCGACCATTTCGTGAAGCTCATGGACAGAGCCGCGACCGTGAGGGAGCGGTAATGCCCCGACGCAACGATCTCCATCGCATCCTGATCATCGGCTCCGGTCCCATCGTCATCGGCCAGGCCTGCGAGTTCGATTACTCCGGGACCCAGGCGGCCAAGGCCCTGCGCGCCGATGGCTACCAGATCGTGCTGGTGAATTCCAACCCGGCCACCATCATGACCGATCCGGACCTGGCGGATAAAACCTACGTCGAGCCGCTCACCGTGCCGTATCTGGAAGAGATCATCCGCCGCGAGCGGCCCGACGCGCTGCTTTCCACCGTGGGCGGCCAGACCGGCTTGAATCTCTCGGTGGAGCTGGCCGAAGCCGGCGTCCTCGACAAGTACGGGGTGGAGTTGATCGGCGCCAAAATCGACGCCATCAAGAAGGCCGAAGACCGCCTGCTGTTCAAAGACGCCATGCGCAGAATCGGCCTCGAAACGCCGCAGTCGCAACTCGTCAGCACCATCAAGGCCGGTCAGGAATTCGCCGCGCGCATCGGCTATCCGTGCATCTTGCGCCCCAGTTTCACGCTCGGCGGCACCGGCGGCGGCATCGCCTACAACCAGGAAGAACTGGCCGAGATTCTGGAGCGCGGCCTGGACCTTTCCCCGGTGCACGAAGTCCTCATCGAAGAGAGCGTGCTCGGTTGGAAGGAGTTCGAGCTGGAGGTGATGCGCGACCTCGCCGACAACTGCATCATCGTCTGTTCCATTGAGAATTTCGACGCCATGGGCGTGCACACCGGCGATTCCATCACCGTGGCCCCCGCGCAAACCCTCACCGACCGCGAATACCAACTGATGCGCGATGGCGCCATACGCTGCCTGCGCGAAATCGGCGTCGATACGGGCGGCTCCAACGTGCAGTTCGCCATCAATCCGCGCGACGGCCGCATGGTCATCATCGAAATGAACCCGCGCGTCTCGCGCAGCTCCGCGCTGGCCTCCAAGGCCACCGGCTTCCCCATCGCCAAGATCGCCGCCAAGCTGGCCGTGGGCTACCGCCTCGACGAAATCCGCAACGACATCACGCGCAAAACCCCCGCCTGCTTCGAGCCCACCATCGACTACGTGGTGGCCAAGATCCCCAAGTGGGCCTTCGAGAAATTCCCCGGCGCCGACCCCACCCTGGGCACCCAAATGAAGTCCGTCGGCGAAGTGATGGCCATCGGCCGCACGTTCAAAGAGGCGTTGTGGAAGGGCATGCGCAGCCTCGAAACCGGCAAGGCGTTCGGCTCCGAGAAGTTCGACAAGAACCTCATCGCCCAGAAGCTCATCACCCCCACGCCCGACCGCCTCAACTACATCCGCTTCGCCATGGCCAACGGCTGCAGCGTCGAAGAGATCCACGAGCTGACCGCCATCGACCCCTGGTTCCTCTCCCAACTCAAAGAGGTCGTCGATTTCGAGGCCGAGGTGGGGCAGGCGGTTCCGCCTGCCGTGTCCGCCGAAACTTTCCGCCGCGCCAAACGCTACGGCATCTCCGACGTGCAACTCGCCAAGGCCTGGGGCTCAGATGAAATCTCCGTCCGCACCCGCCGCAAAGAACTGGGCGTGCGCGCCGTCTTCAGCCGCGTGGATACCTGCGCCGCCGAATTCGAAAGCTTCACCCCCTACCTCTATTCCAACTACGAAACCTCGTGCGAAGCCGACCCCGCCGCCGGCAAAAAGGTCATGATCCTGGGCAGCGGCCCCAACCGCATCGGCCAGGGCATCGAGTTCGATTACTGCTGCTGCCACGCCTCCTTCGCGTTACAGGAGCTGGGCGTCGAGTCGATCATGGTCAACTGCAACCCCGAGACCGTCTCCACCGACTACGACACCAGCGACCGCCTCTACTTCGAGCCGCTCACGCTCGAACACGTCCTCAACATCTGCGACACCGAAAAGCCCGACGGCGTCATCGTGCAATTCGGCGGCCAGACCCCGCTCAACCTGGCGCTCCCGCTCAAGCGCCTGGGCGTCCCCATCATCGGCACCGACCCGTCGGATATCGATCTCGCCGAAGACCGCAAGCTCTTCGGCAAGCTGCTCGACCGTCTCGCCATCCCGTGCCCCGCCAACGGCACCGCCACCAGCATCGAAGAGGCCTGCGAAGTGGCCCGCCGCATCGGCTATCCCGTCCTGGTGCGTCCCAGCTACGTCCTGGGCGGCCGGGCCATGGTGATCGCCTACGACGAGGAGACGGTGCGCCAGTACATGCGCGAGGCGGTGACTTTCTCGCAGGAACGCCCCGTCCTGGTCGACCGCTTCCTGGAAGACGCCACCGAAGTCGATGTCGACGCCCTGGCCGACGGCGAGGACGTGCTCATCGCCGGCATCATGGAGCACATCGAAGAGGCCGGCGTACACTCCGGCGACAGCTCCTGCGTGCTGCCCCCGCAATCGCTGGCGCAGGCGAACCTGCGCACCATTGAAGACTACACCGTGCGCCTTGCCAAGGCCCTCCACGTGATCGGCTTGATGAACGTGCAGTACGCCATTCAGAGCGGCACGGTCTACGTGCTGGAAGTGAACCCGCGCGCCTCCCGCACCGTGCCTTACGTCAGCAAGGCGACCGGCGTGCCGCTGCCGAAGATCGCCGTGGGCCTGATGTGCGGCCGCAAGCTGAAGGATTACGGCCGCGGTTCCGGCGTGCTCACAGTGCCGCAGGATTTCGTCAAATCGCCGGTCTTCCCGTTCAACAAATTCCCCGGCGTGGACCCGGCGCTCGGCCCCGAGATGCGTTCCACCGGCGAAGTGATGGGCGTAGGCGTCAACTTCGGCGAGGCGTTCCTGAAAGCTCAAATTAGCGCCGGCACCCCGCTCCCCGAAAAAGGCACGGTTTTCCTGAGCGTGAACGACCACCACAAGCCCGAGGCCGTCGAGGTAGCCCGCCGCTTCACCGAGCTAGGCTTTCAGCTTGTCGCCACGCGCGGAACCGCCGCCGCCCTTCGCGCCGCCGGCCTGACCACCAGGATGGTGTTCAAGGTGAACGAGGGCCGTCCCAACGTGGTAGACCTGCTGAAGGGCGGCGCAATCCAACTAGCCGTCTACACCACCGCCGGCGCGCCAGCCTTCAATGACGAGAAGTCCATCCGCCGCAGCGCCGTGACGTACCGCGTCCCCTGCATCACGACCATGAGCGGCGCGCGCGCGGCGGCCGACGCCATCGCCGCGCGGGTCCGCGACCCCATACGTGTGTGGAGTTTGCAGGAGATTCACGCCAGGAGCGTGGCGTGAGGAGGGGTGAAAGCCCGCCCTACCGAGGTCTCCTCTGTACCTTGTCAGCCAGCCTCCTTCTCCTCATCTCTTCTAGAATCTCCTCAGAAATTCCTTTAACCAAGTCGTAGACGTAGGCATGCTCATTGATGCCCCGAAGCTCCCTAAGCTTATCCGTCTCAGCGGACGATTTAATCAGGTCGTAGACGCAGGCGTGCTCATTGATGTCCCACAGTTTTGTCGCTCTAATGATCTCCTCAGTGCATACTCTAACCTCGTGTACGATATCCTTCGATGCTTGTTCTGTGCCATGTTCAATTGCTCCTGCGACCTTGTCCGAAGCTTGTCTTACGGCTCTTGAAATCATGCCGCCAAGCAGAGACACGAGAATAAGCGCAAAAATCCAAAACAGGATCCCATCCCAATTCATTTCCAGCTCCTTTTCCAATATAATTGGGACATCCGGCCAGCAATTCTAGCGCGTAGCTAGGCGTCGCTTTTCTAAGTTGAAGCAAAGTAGATGACGGAGTTAGTGCGTGGTTCAGCCAAGAAGGGATTGGCCCATTGCGTAGGAAATCCACTAGTCCAGACGTGATAGGGGCTGCCGGCGAAAATAGCTGATACTCTAGTACCATCGCTATCAACCGTTCTCGGTTCGCCCCGCCTTGGGCGGCTAATGCCCGTCAGGATTTCCCCAACGGTGGCCGTCCATTCCACACCAGCACGAATAAAAACCATTGAGTAAACTCGCGCATCCAAACCGGGAACGTCGCAATGGGAGCGTTTCGCCAGATCTGCGTACCGCGCTTCTTGATTTCCAGGGGTTGCCCCCGGTAGGAAAAACATAGGTGCTCCAGCCATAAGAGTTCACTTCTTCTTCTGGTCAGACCACAGGAGGCGATACTTCAGGGAGAGTTCATCGGCTTCCGATATCTGGACTGTCACGTCTCCAATCTTGAACTCCTTCTTCTTGGCCGGGTCAATTGTGAATGGCGTGGTGTCTGGTGGCAGCACTTCTGTTCTCCCGGCTTCCGTCCGAATCGTCGTTGACTGTTGTGTGCCGCTCGCCGAGTTCCCCAAGGCGCTCACCTGCGCACTGGTCGTTGTTATCTCCCTCGGAGTCCGGTTCATTGTCGTCTCGTTCGATATCGTGTCTACGTCGGTCAGTTGGAACATGAGCAACCCGTCTGGTGACTGGCCTTTATAGCGGAGCTCGACGAATCCGCGATCTATCCTGCGCCCGAATATGTCGGGTTTTCCGAAGGCATTCGGCAGCGGGGATGTACGAGCGACCCTGAATACAACGCCCCCAATACTGGCTTCAAGATCAGAATTTGTGGTCTGGGCCAGTTTGCCGACGATCGGCATGCCCTTTTGTGCGGCGTTCAAGCTCGCAAGAAACAGGGAAGCAACTCCAATCAACAACCGAACTGCGCGCATGGTGTCCTTTCTCGTGCGTGCTGTTGCCCAGCAACACTGCACGCCCACTGCGGTTTCAATTATACCGCTCGGGCTTCCGGCTTGACGGGCACGTCCGGGCTTCCGTTGGCTGATGGAGATGCCCCTCCCAAGCGAGGAACAGCGTCGCACCACCGCGCGGCTCCGCCCTTCCTGGATGAGAAGTCCATCCGCCGCAGCGCCGTGACGTATCGCGTACCCGGCATCACCACCATGAGCGGCGCGCGCGCCGCCGCCGCCATCGCCGCGCGCGTCCGCGACCCGATCCGCGTCTGGAGCGGGCGAGCACGACGGCTTCGCCCGACGTGGGGACCGCGCCGCAGGAATCGGGTCAGTTTAGTTTCTTTGGATCGCTGCCGGGAACCGGATACCCGTGCTCTGCCAGAATCTCCGCGCCGACCTGATGCGCCCGGAGTTGCATGATCTGAATGGACTGCCGTTCCCCCTCCGTCATCTTTGGCAGCGCGGCCTGCAAGATCCTGTTGCACTCCCTTCCCGGCGCCATCGGATCGTTGAACTCGCCTTCCTCAATGCGCCTTTCCAGTATGGCGATTTCGCGCTCAAACTGGATCATCCCGTTGGATTTCCTACCCATGCACCCGATGATACTCCTAAGGAATCGCTTCTGTGGTGGTTGCCGGACGGTGATCCCGGGGTGTATCCTTTACCAGGAGTTCCGGGTATGAAAGCCCTGCGCGTTGCTATCGTGATCCTGTTCGCGTGCTCCGCGGCCCATGCTGGCGTGGAATCGGTCGTCGTAAAGAAGGCGATGGACGACAAGGCCATCAGAGTTCGAGCGAGCGGTGAGATGTACTTGATAGAGAAAGGCGTCGGATGTCTTTCCCTGTGGCGCTATGAAGGAAAGCGCGTGTACGTCAACTCGCCAGGGTTGTTCTCAGGCGTCGGTTCAAGCCTGCTGATTCCCGATGCTGACCAGCAATGCAGAATATGGAATTCGGAGTCTCTCGGCTCCGAGTCTGCTAAGCCCGCGTATCAGCCGCCTCGCAATCCTGTTCCCGCCGCTCCCCCATCAGGACCGGACGAAACCACTAGCCTAATTCAGAACGCTCTGAGAATCCTCGGGTATGACGTGGTGATTGATGGCATCCAAACTGACAAGACGAAGGAAGCGTTCGCCCGATACCAAGCGTCGAAGAATCATCCTCAAACAGAAGCCGGACTTCGGCTGGGCCTTCTTTCTCTAGCGATGGATGTCCTCGACAAAAAGCCGCCTCCCCCGGAGGCTCTCCCGCTTGCGAGCGGTCTTTATCAGGCATCCACAGGCAGCAGCGCCAGTCGTTCTCGTAGCAGCGCGTGCATCGAGGGCCACTGGATTTCTTCGGTCATGGGCGACGGCAAACTTGTCAAGCTGGAGGACGGCTCGATATGGGAAGTGGACTCGGTTGATACCGTCGATTCTATGCTATGGCTTCCCACCGAAGAAATCCTGATATGCGGTGAGCGCCTAATCAACACTGACAATGGCGAGAAGGTCGGAGCGAAGCGCCTGAAGTAGAATCCTCCGGCTCAGAGGTATCAGTTCACCTGTGCGGCCGCGGTGCGCTCCGGCCCGGATACGGGAACTTGCAATCGCACAAGTGCGGCATGAGGCTGGCTGAAAAGCCCGCCCCACAGAGGTCTCCCCTATACGCTGCCGGCCAGCCTCGATTTCGGACACGACGGGCGGCAAACATGGCGTGTCCTCCGTTCGGAAACCGTAGAGCGAACAACATGAAGACGCAGCGCCGCCAGCGTTGTGTGCCACTGTATTACGCCACTACTTGAAGCCCGTTCTTGGCACCAGAGAGAACAGTTTTAGCGAGGCTCCTTGTGGGCGCTTGTCTCCGCGTTCCCACTGGCTGACCAAGCCCGTCGTCACGTTGAGATGGCGGGCAAAGACTGCCTTGCTGGCGCCTTCCCGCAGACGGAGCGCGCGGATTTCCTTCGGCCTCAGCGGACGTACCGGCGTGAGGCAGCGTTCATCGAATTCCCGCATCGTGCGCTTGTTCATGACTCCGGCCGCGTGCAGGCCTTCGGCGGTTTCGTGGATCGACGCCATCAGGGAACTACGGTATTGTTCTCTCGTCACAGGTCACTTCCAGCAGCACTCCCGACGCAACCACTCGCGCCATCGTCTTCCCCTCGTAGAGCCAACATTTCGGCTGCGAGTGTCTTGAGCGCGGCCAGGTCTTCTCTCTCGATGTTGTCCTTTTCGTCCTTCTCGAAGCCGTGAACGAAGATGGCGCGGGTGCCCGCTCCGACCACAATCGGCGTCCGAAATCCGCCGGACTTCCCTTGGCCAGGACGCGCGATCCGCTACTTGATCACGCCGCCGCCGAGATCGGCGGCAATCAATCCTCGTTCCGCATCGCGCAACGCCCGGCACAGCGCGAGATCCGGGATGCCGGCCTTGTCTCGAAAGCGTGTGAACGCTTTGGTTTTGACGTTCGCACCCATCCTCACCACGACTGCGTTGGACACTGCTTCCCAGTGGCGTGAAGCTTTTTGAAAAACTCGCCCCACAGAGGTCTCCTCCATGTTTCGTCGGCCAGGTCACCCACGCAAGTGTTTCAAAGCAGGCGTCATAAAGAACGCATTCCGCTGGAGCAGGCTGCATTTTGTGCGAGGTCGGGCGGCCATGAATCCATTCCGAAAAACGTGGCGGCGTTATGATGAAAAGGAGGGAGGCCCACGCATGACGACGCGCGAAGCGCTGCACCAACTCGTGGATCAGTTGCCGGAGAACCAAGCGGAGCTCGCGCATGTATGGCTCCAGGACCTCCGCGACGCCGCCGATGAAGACGGGCCGCCGTTCGGCCAAGACGCGCTCGCCTCTCTGGATCGTGGTCTCGCGGATCTTGCGGCAGGTCGTGTGAAACCTCTCGCCGAATACGAGCGCGAACGCGGCCTGTGAATTTCCGAGTCAGCGTCGTTCACGAAGCCGAGAAGATTCTTGATCGTCTGGATCGGCCGACGGAACAGCGTGTTCGGGCACGCTTTGTGCAACTTGCTGTCGACCCCTTCGATTCGCGCCTGTCTGCTCCGCTCGCCGACAGGCCCGGAATCCGAAAGTCCCGCGTTGGCGGCTGGCGCGTCCTGTTCACTGTGGATCGCGAAGCCAAGGTGATCTATATCCTCACTGTCGATACACGTGGTCAGGTTTACAAACACTCATAACAACCTCGTGGGGGCGCCCCTGTTGTGCGCCAGTGCGAGAGGCCGCCGGCATGGGACAATGGGATTGCAGTTCGATTCATGCCCAAGCGATACACAAGCCGGGAGCTGGTCAAATTGGCCGAAGAATTTGGATGGATGTTGGTCGGCGTGAGGGGAGACCATCACAATGCGATTCTTGATCGTGCTGGAACAGACCGAGACGGGATTTGCGGTGCAGGCGCCCGATTTGGCGATCGCAGCTTACGGGGACAGCATCGAAGCAGCCAAGTGCGCGGCTGGCGAAGCGATTCGGAGCAACCTCGAAGCCTATCGGGAAGCCGGACAACGGGTGCCTGAAGCGCAAGGCGTTTCAACCCACCTTGAAAATCCCGAATTCCGGGATTTGTTGTTCGCGTACGTCGACGTAGCCGAGCCTCAGGGGAGAATCGCCGCATAGCCTGGCTCAATCCCAGTCGCCCATCGGCGAGTGTCGCCCCTCGGGGACGCCTGTCTTCTACGGCCGGCGCGAGCGCCTCAACATGATCGGGAAAGGTCACCGGCGCCCGCCACGCGGACATCGGTGTGGACAAAGTCCCGACCCTTGAACAGCAGCGGTTCGTCCATCGCTTTCGCCAGTGCGTAAGCGAAACAATCGCCGAAATTCAGCCGGGCCCGATGCCTGCCCCGCCCGAAGTCGTAGTAGGCCTGGCGCGCCAAAGCGCCCTGTTGCAGGGTCACGGGTTCCACGACGATGGAAGCGGCGCGCAAAAACGCCTCTGCCTGCCGGGCGGCATCTGGCCTCGCTTGCCGTTCGAGGACAATGGCGAGTTCCAGATGGCTCACGACACTGAGGCGGCAGACGTCCGCCGCCAGGATCAAGCGTGCAAAGTCCTCGGCCTCCGGCTCCTCGAATAATATTGCGACCAGCGCGGAAGTATCGAGAATCACTTCGGCAGCCCGTGCTCGTCATAGAGCAGTTGGCCATGCTCGACGTATGGACGCTTCACGGCCCGCGACGCCCGTCTAGCGATGGCCATCAGTTCCGCCAAATTCGCCTTGCCCTTGCGTTTCTCGATCTTTGCGTGCCGCTCCCGGAGGGATTCAACGACCACCTTGGTAAGGCTCTCCCCGGTTTCCCGGGCAATCGCTTGGGCCAAACGATGGGCTTCCGGATCTTTGACGTTGAGACTCACGGCCATTCTCCCATTCTAGAAAATCCGCTTCAATTCTACCATTCCTGCAAGATTTGGACAGGCTCGCCGCAGCCGAAACTGCCAGCTTCAAGGTTGCGGAATGATCGGCGTGCGGAAGACGCCGCAACAGTTGATTCCCCGGGGATGAGTGTTATACATATTGTATAGCGATGCGGTTTGAGTGGGACAGCGAAAAGGACCGGATCAACCAAAGGAAGCACGGTGGCATCGCGTTTGAGAGCGCGGCGCTGGTTTTCGACGATCCCCACGTAATCTTCTACAAGGATCGCATCGTGGATGGCGACGAGCGGTGGCACGCTATTGGAGCCGCGGAGGGGGCGGTGCTGCTGGTCGTCCACGCATATCGCATGGAGAATGACAATGGCGAAGAAGAGATCATCCGCATCCCGGAACGGGCCGCAAACGGTATCCCGGCCCGCGAAGCTAATCAGCGTGAGCGCCGAGTCTATTTTCAGCAAGCCGCCGAGTAAAAAGCAAAAGGCCGTCCTGTCTCGGATCGCGAAGCGGCAGGCCGCCGGAGACGATTCCGGCATCGACTACTCGGACATCCCTCCGTTGTCCAACGAGCAACTGGCGCGATTCCGCCGCACGCCAAAGGTCCTGGTGGCTGCTCGCATCGACCGGGAGGTTTACGACTGGCTCATGCGGTTTGGCAGTGGCTACTCCACCCGGATCAACAGCATTCTGCGCACGGTAATGGAGCGGGCTCAGTAGTCGCGGATGTCCCCCCGCTTGCCTAAGCCGGAATAATCGCCACCGCATCCCGCAGGACCGAATCCGGCGGCAACAGCCCCAAAACCTTCCGGTCAAACGTGGCCAGTCGTCCCTCGTGCCGGATCGCCAGATCCAGCAGGACGGCATCGGTCAGTTGGTGATGTCCCACGACGCGAGCGCGAATCTCGTCGCGAATATCCGCCAGTCCGCCCTCCAGCGGCCAGAACCGATGCGCCCCGTGGGCCGTCATTTGGGCCAGCGCCTCCATCACGTCCCCGAAGAGAATCGGGATCTTCACCACCGCCGGCTGCATCGCCAGCCGCACAAACCCCAACTGCGTCAGCGGACAGGTTGCCCACCCCATCCCATGATTCTCCGCAAACCACCGGTGCGCCGCCAGATGGTGGATATGGGTCGGCCACGCCAAAGCGAGCAGGACATTGACATCCAGCAGCGAGACCGGCACTGTTACCGTCCCGGCCCCAGGAACTCCCGCGCCGCCTCAAGGTCCTCCCTACTCGCCGCCGCTCGAACCTCATCCGGACCGAAACCCGGCGTTCCCACCGGTACCTGAAATATCGGAAAACCGTTGCGGGTGCTCAACGGCGTTCGTGCCGCGACACCCCGCCGCGCCAGTTCTGACAAAGCCGCTCCCACCGAAACGCCGCGGGCAACGGCCAAAACCCTGGCCGCATCCAGAACATCACTTTCCACATCGAGCGTCGTACGCATCTTGATTTAATGATGATGAATGGACACTTCGATGTCAAGCGTGCCGATTAATGCGGTTCAGATCACCAAGCGGACGCCGTCCAAGCCGAGATGGCAGTCGGTTGACCAGCAGCAGCCGATCCGGAGTTCCCGCATGATTGCAAGCCCGTGCGCATCCGCCAAGGTGAGGTTTTGGTCGGCGAACTTCTTGACGATGCGGCCCGTCTTGGCCAACTCGGCAGCGTCGAAGCCTCGGATCGTCAAGCCCG
>Ga0209039_10000716_pt1 | contig 32021 bp, 35 predicted proteins | sample BogFormECP12_OM1_FD_188238 | JGI IMG/M metagenome (GOLD analysis project Ga0209039, IMG submission 188238) | Bog forest soil microbial communities from Calvert Island, British Columbia, Canada - ECP12_OM1 (SPAdes) (version 2) | ecosystem: Environmental > Aquatic > Freshwater > Wetlands > Bog ... | reverse complement strand
CCTCCCTCCTCCGGGAGGTGCGCCCGCGTCACCGGAGGGAGGGGCCTCGACGGCCAGCGTCTCGGGTGTGGCCTCAGCCCAGGTAGTGTCGGCGCCGCCGCGACCTACCCTCCGAGAGCGCTGGGCCCGACGGCCCCTGGGCGCGGGCCTCTGGGCAGGCCTCGGCATCCTGGGCGCGTACGTTGTGATTGCGCTGAGCGCCTTGCTCGTCTACCGCAATTCCTTGGAACAGGTGCCGACGAACGCGAGCTGGATCCCTCCCTTCAACCCGATCGGACCTTCGACGACGCACCCGTTCGGAGTCCTCCCCGGCCTCGGGAGCGACCTGTTCCGTGCGCTCTGGCAGGCGACGCCGTGGGACCTGGCGATCGTGGCGGGGATCCTCGCGATCGACGCCGGCCTGGGTTGGGTGCTGGGAGCGCTCGCGGGCATGAACGAAGGGGGAGTGCTCGACTCGGTGGTGACGTTCCTCGGGGATACGCTGGGGGCGATCCCGTCGTTCTTCCTCGTGATCGCCCTGTTCGCCGGGTTGGCCACGGTAGCCCCGAGCGAGACCGGCCTCCCCGTGTTCGTTCTTCTGTTCGGGCTGGTCATCTGGCCCACTACCGCTCGGACGACCCGGGAACGGGCCCGCCTGGTCGCCCGGGAGCCGTTCCTCGAGTCGGCCGAGGCGTCCGGGGGCGACCGACCGTACCTGTTCTTCCGCCACATCCTGCCGAACTCGATCTCGCCGCTGCTCGCCCAGGTGCCGATCGACGTCGCGCCGATCTTCTTCGTCCTCACGATCTTCCCCTGGTTCTGGGACTGCGCCGGGCCCGGCGGCTCGAAGGGGACCTACTACCTGATCGCCTCCCTGCCCCCGTATTCCCCGCTTCCCTCCGTCAACTTCCCCGAGTGGGGGAACCTGCTCGCCGTCGGCACGTGCGAGGGGCTCCCCATCTCGACCGTGGGCACGACGTACTGGTGGATGGTCCTCTTCCCGCTCCTCGCCATCATCATCCTCGGGATCGGGATCGCGCTCGTGTGCGACGGGATCGACCGGCGGTACAACAGCCGCCACCCGTAACGAACCTAGCGCGACGGCCCAGGCCGATTCGTACGGCTCCGCCCATTTCGGCCGGCCGCGCACTCGCACCACGCCCTCGCTCGATGCGATGCCACACGACCTACAGCGTCGTGGTCGGAGCGTTCCACGGCGCGCTCAGAGGAGCACGGTCCAGACGAGCGCGCCGAGGAGGAAGGCGACCGCGAGGACCGCGAGAACGGGGAACACCCATGTCCCCGACGGTCCGGGACGGGGGGCGGTGCTCGCCGGTGGGGGCGTCCGTGCGGCTTCCGCGATGTTCACGAGGAACGCCGCCATGAGGAACAGGAAGGGGAGCACCAATCCGAAGGCGAGCAGGAAGAGAGCTCCGATGAACCCGATTCCAGAGAGGAGCATCGGCCGGGAGATCGCCTCCGCGGGGTGTCCGGAGGGCGGAGCCTCGGACTCCGGCGGAGAAGACTCCGGTGGGGCGGAGGGCGACGGCCCCACGACCGGTTCTCGCGTTGCGTTGGGCGCGCCCCAGGTCTTCCGATACCGAGCGTAGAAGAGCGCGACCACGAGGGCGTTCACGGCCAGCACCGGCCCGAGCCGAAGGGCCACCTCGACCGGCGTGATCGGTAGTCCAGGGGACAGGTCGCCCCAAGCGGTCATGAGGATGAAGAACCCCACGAGCGAATTCCCGAGGAACAGGAAGACGGGTCGGTCCCTCGGATGCAGGTGGCGCGAGCGGTCGAGGAACGGCAGGAGCAGCAGGAAGAGGATGAGGACCACCACGAAGAACATCGCGTCTTCCGGCGTGACCCCGATAAAATCGACGAGCTTGAACACCCAGAGGAAGTACCACGCCGGGACGGTCACCGGTTGGGTCGCGCCGACGTTCCCGGCGTACGTGGGCAACTGCCACGCCCACAGCGAAGCGATGCCGAGGAGCAGGCCGACGTAGAGGAGCCCCCACTTCACCAGGTAGAGGTAGACGCGCGGGAACAGCACGGTCCGCTTGTGCAGGAAGACCAGCACGGCGATCGCTAGGGGGAGGAGGACGACGTGGAGGGCGAACATCCGGGAGAGGAGGCTCTGGTTGGTCCCATCCCCCGCGATCAGGTTGGCGAGCGGGGTCCCCACGAGAGGGAGGGACTGCACGAGCGTGACGCTCACCTGCGTCGCGTTGTAGGAAAGCTGGGTGTACGTCAGCAGATACCCTGTGAACCCCATCCCCAGGACCAGGAGGAGCAGGACGACCCCGACGATCCAGCTTCCCTCGCGCCCGGGCTTCTTGTACGCCCCGACGTAGTACCCCCGGAACAGGTGGACGAACAAGAGGAGGATCACGGCGTAGGCGCCGTACAGATGGCTCGTGAGGAGGAGGCTCCCGAACGGGACCGAGTGCGCGATGAAGTACGTGCTGCACCACGCGGCGGGGGAGGAGGAGAGGACCCCGGAAGCTTGCCCGCAGAGGGTGTAGGTCGGGTAGACGCTCGGCTGGTAGTACAGGAGCAGCAATCCCCCGCTGAGTACCTGGTAGGCTAGCGCGGCGAGGACGAAGGCGCCGGTCCACGCCGAGGGTTGGAAGCCCCCTTCCTTCGGGGATTCCGGAGCTCCCTGGACGAATCCGACCTGCCGCTCGAACCAATCCCAGACCCGGTCGAGGGTCTGATTGAACCGCCTCTCGAACGACATCGACCCTCCTAGGGGAAACTACAGAGGATGACCGGCGATTGCCGCTGAAGGCGAGAGGTTGTCCCGACCCCGGTCCCTCCCTGCAACGTATTGGGGTGCCCCATGACGGAGGGCCCGGTCACGCCAACCGCCCACAGCGAATCGTCGCTCTTGTTCCACTGGAGCGTCACCTGAGGGAGCGGCTGGGTCGCCGGGCCCGTCAGGTTCGAAGCCCCGTCGGTGGCGTCGTAGGTGGAGCCGTGGCAGCTGCAGTGGATGTAGAAGCCGAGGCTCCCGAAGCTCTTCGAGCAGGTCCCCGCCGGGTAGAAGGCAATGCTCGGGACCTGACAGCCGAGGTGCTGGCAGATGCCGCTGAACGCGACGATCGATCCGCTCGGCCCGACGCCTCCCTTCACTTGGGTAGCTCCGCCGTTGCCCCCCGACGGAGGGGCCAGGTTGATCAGCAGGTTCGGTTCGTTCGAAAGCGGGTAGTTGAAGGTGAGGGCATCCGGGGTGGTGACGTTGTACTCGGTCATCACCTTCGAGGCGGTCAACGCCGAGCCATCCAGGTCCTGGAGCTGGACGGTTGGGTAGTTGGAAAGGCCGACGACCGGCGGCCGACCCGCGTACTGGAGCGCGCCCCCGATCCCACCGCCGACGGCCCCGATGACGCCGGCCACCGCGACGAGCTTGAGGAAGTTCCTCCGGGCCTCGTCGACGGAGTCGTCCTCCTCGGGGCGACGGTTCGCGGCGCCGACGTGACGAGCTCGGACCGGCGTTCGGTACACCCTCCCGACCGGGACGCGCGCTGCGGCGCCCGTGATCGACGCGAGCGAGGGACACGTCGAGCACTCCGGATTCATGAGTCCCTGCTCCGACCCTCGGAAGTGGCCTCGGAACTGCTTCGGCGGTAGACCGCCCACGTGACGGCGATCCCGATCAGGATCACGGCCACCTCGACTATGGTGATCTCGTCGTCGACGGAGAGGGTCATCGGAGACGCACCACCTCCCCCGGCATCGAGGTCGTCGCCACCCACCAGGTCCCGGGTCCCATGCCCGCCCCGAGGGTCTGGGTCTCCACGGCCCACATGCCCACAAGCTGGACCTGGGTGATGATCCCCGGCAGGGTGGGGCTCGCCAACGGCGCCACCGGAGACGGCGCGATGGTCTCGGGACCGAGGAGCTCCGAGCGAATCGCGCCGGTGGGCGTGCCCGGTCCGATCGGGAGCCCAGCGGACGCGGTGACCTCGCTCATGATCTCCGCCTTGACCTGAAGCATTCGAGCGTACCAGCGCCCCATCTGCCGGACGAATTGCTGACCCTGCGGACCGAAGAACAGGAGCGCGCCCACCCCCGCGATAACGATCCAGTCGATCTCCGAGAAGAGGGCCATTCGCTCACCCCGTCCCGGCGGCGACGCGAGGAGGCGCGCGAGTGATGTCCCGCCGACCTTCCCACCGGGCCGCGAAGTACGCTCCCCCCAGGTACAAACCGATCATGGGAGTGGCGATCAGCATCATCGTGATGCCCGAGTTGTCGGGCGTGATGACCATCCCGAAGATGAGCGCGCCGAGGACGGCGCCCCGCCAGTGCTTTCGCCAGGCGGCGGCCTTCACCACTCCGAGCCGGGTCAGGGCGTAGACGAAGACCGGCAGCTCGAAGACGACCCCGAAGGCGAGCGAGTAGACGAGCGCGAAGGTCACGAAATCCTGGACGCCGAGCACGGGCTCGAGGTTCATCGCCGAGACGTAGAGGAAGAGCAGACGGAACGTGAACGGCGTGATGAACAGGATCCCGATCGCGGTCCCGAGGGCGAAGAGGCCCGTCGCGGGGATCCCGATCTGGCGGATCAGCGCCCGCTCGTTGCGACGCAGGGCAGGGATGAGGAACGCTCCCACCTCGTGCACGATCCATGGCATCCCGAGGATCAACGTGAGGAGGAGACCGATCTCCATCTGTGCGAAGATCGAGTCACCGACGCCCACGTTCAGGAGCTTGACGCCCGGTGGGAGCATCCAGGCGACCATCGCCAGGAACACCTGGGCCGAGACGTTGTAGAACGGGTTGGGCCAGGGGTAGGCGAACGGAACGGAGACCCCGAACAGGGGGATCGTGACCGGTTTCAGCTCGAAGAAGAGCAGGAACCCGAACAGCGGTCCTAGGACGAAGGCGATCCGGATGAGCCGATGTCGCACTTCCGCGAGGACGGCGAGGATTCGGTCAAGGTCTCGCATCAGCCACGGGCCTCTCCCTTCGGCCCCGAGGCGAGGAGGTCTGACGGGGACGGGGTACTCCCTCGCTCCGACCCCTCGCGCATGCCGGCTCGCGCCGTCCGGTCTAGTGGACCGGCCCCGCGGGCGCGGGCGCGTTCGCGGCCGCTGCCTGTTCGGCCTTCAGTTCGCGCTCGACCTCGAGGCGGCCCTTCTTGAACTCACCGACCGAGCGCCCGAGGCTGTGCGCGAGCTGCGGGAGCTTCGAGGACCCGTAGAACAGTATCCCCGCCACCACGGCAATAATCAGCCAATCGTCGATTGAGTCGAACATCGCCCCGCCTCAGGGGTTTCCGACCTTTTTGCCACTATTTAATCCACAACGCGGAGTGGAACGACCGGTCGGGTCTCGCGCCGGCGGCAGAGCGCCCTCAGGACCGCCAACCGGGGGGTCCGGCGACCACACGATTCCACACGAGAAGGAGAGGCGCGGGCCGGCAAGCAGGGTCCGTGGTTCGCCTCCCCGGAGGCCCTCGAGACGTGGGAGCGCTACCCGCTCCCTTTCTCTCGACCGTGCTCGGATCTCTGGCCCCGGGGGGACACGGTCCTCGAGGGTCCGACCGGCTCCGGGGACCTTGTTGGCGGCGCGCGTCGCCGTCGCCAGACGACGTACCCGACAACGAACACCACCACGAGGACCCCGAGGACCGCGGCGTCGATCGGGCTGAAGGTGGGGTTCGAGCCACCGACGGCGACACGGTTTGGCGGTAACGTGACGTTCGATGGGACATTCATGCCGAAAGCGATGAAGCCGTACATTCCCTCTTGAAAGTGGCTCGGCAGGGTGCAGACGAACTCGTACCACCCAGGGCCGGGAGATTGGAACGAACTGATGTTCCGGGGATCGCTTGGGGTGACGTTCAGATTGAAAAGGGCCGGAGGGTTCTTTCCGAAGGCCAGGCTGTCGATTTGGGCCTGGGTGTCGGTGTTCGGGATCTGGACGCCCTCGACTCCGAGAATCGTGAACGAATGTCCCTCGGGCATCGAGGAATTGTCCGCGAAAGTGACGTTGATGGTCGTGTGGGTCGGCGTGTCGTTGAACTCGTACTGGGAGTAACCGTAGTCCCCGGTCGCCGCCACGTAGATGAAATCCGTCGCGGTGGCGCGGGTTGGGCTTCCCGCGTGGAAGGGGGCAGCGTCGATCGGCGCCGCGAGAACCCCCACGGCGAGGAGGACGGCCACCACTAGCGTCGCGACGCTCCGCCCGACCATTCTCCCTCTGGGACCTCTAGGGCGAGCCGGGAATGCGAGCCGGCGCGCATAATCCCTTCGTGAGCGTTGCGGACGCACCCTCGACGCACCTGCTCGCTTCGCGTCGTGGGCCCTTGGGGAGCCACGTGAGCCATGGCGAGAACGAGTTCGAAATCGGACCCGAAGTCCGATCTACCGCGAGGCAGCCGCCGCCGGGGGGACCTCGGGTTTCGCCCTGAGGTCTCTCTCGAGCCAAGAAAGATTTAAACCCGAGGCAAGGGCTGTTTTGGTCGCTGGCCGCCGGGGCGCCACGGCCGGCGGGGCTTGCCGACCCGTCCGAAAGTAGAGATAGCCCAGAGCAGTCTATCGAGGGAGGAGAGCACCGTGATCGAGGCTCGAACCGACCCACCCGGATCGACCGGGGCCGTGCCTCGGCATCGGGTCTCGGACCTCGAGCAGTGGACCACGATCACCGTGCTCCAGCTCGGACATTATCTTCGGACCAACCGGTTCTACGGGCTACTCGGCTTTGTGGCCCTGATCTCGGCGCTCACCCTAGCCTTCCAGGTAAACTCGGGAATCGCCGTCGTTCGGTACTATCAACTGAATCAGTGCTCCGAATACCTGAGCAACTTTCTCGCCTACACAGGACTCTGGGTGATCCTCGCGGCCGCGTTCTTTGGCGGGGACGCGTTGAGCGTCGACTTTTCGACCGGCGCCGGGTACTACATGCTGGTCCTCCCGATCCGGCGCCCCGTCCTCCTCGCCGGCCGGTACGCCGCCGCGACCCTGGTCACGCTGGCGATCGTCGGCGTCTCCTACCTGTTCTCCATCGGCGGGGCCATCTACTTCTTCGGGGCCGCCACCGTCCCCTGGGCGATCTTGGCCGAATCTGTCGGGGTGGCCGCCGTCTTCGCCCTGGCGGCGGTCAGCGTCGCCTTCTGTGTGAGCGCCTTCATCCGCTCCCCGGCCGCGGGCGTGCTGATCACGGTGCTGGCCCTCTACGTGGGGTTCACAACGCTGACCGCGGTGGTCCAGCTCGCGGGAATCGAACCGTGGTTCTCGTTACCCTACGCAGGAGGCGCCATCGCGTCGATTCTCGATACCGACTTTGTCCACCAACAGGCGATACCCGTGGGAGCAGGCCAATTCTTCTATTCCTGGGTCGCGACGGTGCCCGAGGGCCTCGAGATCATGGCGGCCTACATCGCCGTCTTTCTGCCGCTGAGCGCCTATCTCTACCAACGCAAGGAGTCCACCGGGTGACCCATGGGCTCGTTCGAGGTCTCGGCACTGTCAAAGTCCTTCGGCGTAGGCCTGCCGGCGCTCAGCGACCTATCGTTCCGGTACGAAGGGGCGGGAGCGGTCGGCTACCTCGGGCCGAACGGCGCCGGAAAGACCACGACCCTCAAGCTGCTCGTCGGCCTTTTGCGCCCGACGAAGGGACATGCCTACCTCAACGGGATCGACCCGATGGCCGACCGGAAGGGAGCCCTTTGGGATGTGGGGGCGCTCATCGAGACCCCCGAGCCGTACCCCACGCTCAACGTTCACGAAGCCCTGGACGCGGTCGGGCGCGCCCGCGGGCTATCCCGGGACGACGTGGACCGGGAGGTCGACCGCTGCCACGAGCTCCTCGACCTGCCGCCGCTCGGCCAGCGGGTCGGCTGGCTTTCCAAGGGGCAACGGCAGCGCGTCGCGCTCGCCTCCACGCTGATGGGGGACCCCTCGGTGCTCCTCCTCGATGAGCCGACGAGCGGTCTCGACCCCGCGGAGCGTGTTCTCGTCCGCCGCCTCTTGAACCGGCTGAAACGTGACCACCTGCTGTTCATGAGCTCCCACCAGATGCTCGAGGTGACCGAGGTATGCGACCAGCTGGTCTTCCTCGACCACGGTCGGGTCCTGCTCCGGGACCGCGTCGACCGCGTGGCTGGACGGATCCGCCCCCGGGAGGTGGACGTGGAGTTCGAGCGCCCGGTCGCCCCGGAGGCGATGGCGACGGTGCGGACCCTCGCCGCAGACGTCTCCGCGCTCTCCGATCGGCGCTGGCGGATCTCCTTCGACGGGAGCGACGAGACGCGGGTCCGTCTCCTGGCGCTGTGCCAGGGCGTCGCCCCGGTCGTCCAGTTCGCCAACACCTCGCTCGTTCTCGAGGAGGCCTACCTCGAGCTGATCCCGAAGGCCCCCGAGGAGGCATGACCGTCCGGGACGGACCCCCGGTTTCCACGGACCCGCCGATCGAGCCACCGCCGTCCCGGGACCACGAGGGCACGAACGAACGGCCCCGGGCCGGAACACCCGCCCCCCCCGGATCGTTCGATGGCCGCGCCCGCTCGTTCCGCGAGGAGCAGACGAAGCGCCGGAGCGCCCAGCGAGAGCGCATCGGCACGTTCCTGGTCGTGATCATCATCGTCCTCGGCGTCTACACGATCGTGACCGCGCGGCCGTATTCCGCGTCGTCCCGGTACCAGTTTCCACCCCTCGGTCCCGAGATTGTCGTCAATCTCGCCACCCCCTCCGGGGCGAGCCCGGTGACGTGCACCGCGGGCGGTACGGCCTACACCGAACGCGTCCCGTGGACGAACTCGACCCAGCCGGTCAGCACGGGGGACGTCAGCGTCCGGGTCTACGAGATCTTCGACGGGGACACCATCGGGGATCCCAACGCGGTGGCGAACGTGACCTCCACGAACGTCTGCGCGGGCGCGCCCCCGGACTCTACGGCCCTCTGGTACGCCGTGCTCGCGGCGCCTAACGGTACGAATCTCCTCACCTACACGGGAGGCCACCAATGGACGGCGGTGACCACCGGGCCGTCGGACATCCAAGTCGAGAATGGATCCGCGCTGATCCTGGTCACCAACGTTTCCCTCGCGGGGAGCGGACGCGGAATCGCTGTACTCGGTCTGACGGGCACCTCCCAGATCCGGGGGACCGTAGCGCTCTGACCCCGCGCCGCCGCCCGGCTCGGAGTCGTGCTCCGGGAGGGCCTTTCAGCCTCTTCGCCCGCGCTCGACGCTTGCCTACACGATGAGAAGGAGGTGGTACGGCGACCGGTCGTCGCCCTCCGTGAGCACGAGGGAGGGGGTCCGGGGGATGATCCCGTGAACGAACACCCGGCCCTCCCGAGACAACAGTCGGAGGCGCGTGTCCGCCATCGGGCGGAGGCAGTGCGTGAGGGGGTCGTCTTCCGGGCCGACCCAGACTTCGTGGCCCGGCGAGAGGTGGATGTAGGTGAGCGCCAACCCGGGAAGGGTCTCGGGGGTGTACGCGCCAGGCACCAGTGAGTTGAGGGTCCTCAGCCCGGCGATGGACACTACGCCGATGTTCGGATGGGCCGGATCGGAGCTCTCGCGCAAGAACCTCGCCGCCTCGGGAACCCGGGGGTTGAAGCCGTCCGCCTTCGCGGCAGGGAGGGGGAGCATCACCGAAGCGAATTCCTCCGGGTCGCCGTTCGCCGCGGTGCCGAGGAGTCGCACCTGACGAAGGAAGGCCTCCTTCGGCGTCCGTCCCTTGTACATCCCCCACACTTCGGCGGCGTGGATTCCGGGATGGGGTATGTGGAAGACTCGACCTCCCCGGGCGACCGCCTGGTTCAACATCGGGATCAGCAAGACCCTAACGGCCGCGACCGGAACATCGGTGTCATACTCGATCAACGTCAGCTTGCCGACCGCAAGCCTTCCGAAGAACGACGCGTAGTCGTCCGAGCCCGGCCATATCTGACCCGGGGAATCCCCCGGTTCTGGGTCGAAGCGGGACGCGTCGGTCGGCAAGGTCGCGGACAAGGGCTCCATGCACCGGAATCGGCCGCCCTCGAGCGAAAACGGGTAGGACGGATGGGTGATTCGGATGCCCCGCAGCTTGTCGATGCGAAGCCACCGCTCCATCCGGTCGTCGTGGACCGACCGCTCCGTGGAGACAACGCCGTTGACGAGATACTCGAGCTGGCCCTCTTCGCGGTGCTCCCCCACGAGGATGAGGAAGACCGGCCCCTCGGCCATCTGAGCGAGTGCGATCCTCTCGAGGTCTTCGCGGGTGGGAAGGTCATCACGGTTCTTGCGGGGGTCGCCGAGATGGCGCTCGACGATCGCGTCCCATGAGTCGAGGACGACGAGGGTCGGAGCCGTAGGCGAGCTCTGGCTCCATGCTTCCAGCACTTCGGGAGGCAGAAGAAGCGAGCGGATGCGGTGGCTACGGTCTTCGGGCGCCACGAGCTCGGGAGCGGAGGCGACCGCCCGCGAGGCCGAACGGACGTCACTCCCGGCAGCCGTCATGTCCACGATGGAGAGGTGGCCCGCTTCGATCATTCGACCGAGAGCCGGGAAGTCGAGGCCGAGGTCGGCGGTGCGGACACGGCTCGTCACATAGATCCGTCGTCCGGGAAATGCTTCCAGGAGCTCGAGGGCCAGCATCGTCTTCCCCGTGCCTGGGGGCCCCCGAATGAGCATGGCCTGGGGAGCCGGGCGATTGAGGAAGTGGCTCAGCTCGGTCGGAAGATTGAGGTTCGCTGCCATCGGGCGGGTCTGGTAAGACCCAGTATCGTTCCGGCGCGCTTAAACCTACGTTGGGGGAGCCGGGTGCATTCTCTCGCACGGCTCATGTAGGGGAGCCGAATCCTGCCCAGCAGGCCGAGTGCGTGAAGTCCTGAACCGTGGAGGCCGGATCCGGATGCGAACGGTACCCGGGAGCAGGGGGCAGGCAGGGGTGTATCGGCGTTCGCGGGCTGGTCGGAACGTGGTCCAATAACGCCTCGTCATTCCGACCACACACAAAGATGAATACCCCCCGATTTGCTGGAAACCCGTTCCGTGGCCAGGGGTAGCCACCGAACGAACGAGCGTCCTCGCTAGGTCCGGTCTCCAAGGGTGGTTTCCGTGGTTTTCAACTGGACCGACACGCTGTTCATGATCATCGCGACCGCCCTCGTGATGTTCATGACGCCCGGGCTCGCGTTCTTTTACGCGGGCCTGGTCGGGCAGAAGAATTCCATCTCGATCATGATGCAGAGCTTCGCCGCCCTAGGGGTGACGACGCTCATGTGGGTCTCCGTCGGCTATTCGCTCTGCTTCAGCGGGGACTTCCACGGGGTCATCGGCAACCTCAACCAGGCGTTCCTTCTCAACACCTCCTCCGCGACCGCGTCTCCGGTCAGCTCCGGCATCCCTCTCTACATCTTCTTCGCGTACGAGATGATGGTCGTTATCATCACCCCCCCTCTCATCACCGGGGCGTTCACGAGCCGGGTCAAGTTCAGCGCGTACCTCGTGTTCCTCGTCTGTTGGCAGCTGTTCGTCTACTATCCCATCGCCCACATGGTCTGGGGCGGGGGCCTCCTTCAGACGTGGGGTGTCCTCGACTTCGGAGGCGGCATCGTGGTCCACACGATCGCCGGGATGAGCGCGCTCGCCTGCGTGCTGTATCTCGGGAGTCGGTACGTCCGGGACAAGCCGCAGAACCTTCACATGGTAGGGATCGGGATGGCGATCCTCTGGTTTGGGTGGTTCGGCTTCAACGCCGGGAACGCCTACGCGGTCAACAGTGTCGCGGTGGTGGCGTTCCTCAACACTGCTATCGCCGGAGGGATCGCGAGCTTCGTGTGGATGATGATGGATTGGGCCTTCGAGGGAAAACCGAAGTTTGTGGGGTTCCTGACGGGTGGTCTGGCCGGGTTGGTCGTCATCACGCCGGCCGCGGGATACGTCTCGCCGTCCGCCGCGATCCTGTTTGGGGCGACGGCCGGGATCGTCTGCTACCTGGCGATTGGGCTCAAGAACCGCCGGCACTGGGACGATGCGCTCGACGTCTGGGGCGTCCACGGCGTGGGAGGGATGCTCGGGATCGGGCTCCTCGGCGTGTTCGCCTCCCTCAGTATCAATTCGGCGGGAGCGAACGGCCTGTTCTTCGGCGGGTCCACGTTCTTCGCGAAGGAGCTGGCCGCGGTCGCCTTTGCCGCCGCGTTCGCCTTCGCGGTCACGTACCTGATCCTCCTCGGGATCGACCGGCTCATGGACGTCCGGGTGCCGAAGGAGGTCGAGCTGGCCGGGCTCGACATGGAGCTCCATGGCGAGCTCGTCCACGGCCTGTAAGTTCTCCCTCCTCGCCGGACCTGTTCATCCCCCTCGGAACAGGAACGCTGTCACGGGCTTGGGGGAGCTCCAACCCTGGCCCGGTCGAGGATCGGCCGGTTCGGTGACTCCGCGAAGAGGGGATAGCGCGCGCGCTTGCCCTCTGCCGATGGGCCCCCCCTCGGATCCCCTGCAGGAAAGGTCGCTCGGCGGGACCGGACGCTACGCTATCTCGTGGTCACGACGGCGGGACGGAGGAACGGGTGCGGCCTTCTTCGAGCTCAACTACTCCGAGGTGGGGTAGTACGCTTCCTCTCCGAAGTGAACCTCGTCGAGGCCGGCCTTCTCCTCCTCGGCGCTGGTTCGCAGCGGCGAGAAGAAATTGATCACCCGCAGGATGACGTAGGTTCCGAAGAACGCGAAGGTCGCCACGACCGCGACCGCGAACATCTGGAGCAGCGCGAAGTGGACGTTCCCGTAGATGAGCCCGTTCTGGCCGGCGGAGTTGATTGCAACCGAGGCGAACAGCCCCGTCGCGACCGTGCCCCACATCCCGCCGACGCCATGGCAGGCGAACACATCGAGAGAGTCGTCCAGCTTGGTCCGTGCCCTCCAGCTGGCCACGAAGTTGCAGCCAACACCGGCGACCACTCCGATCACCATCGCCAGCGAGGGGCTCACGAAGCCCGCGGCGGGAGTCACCGCCGCAAGACCGCAGACGAATCCCACGCACATTCCGACGGCGGAGGGTTTGCCCTTTCGGATCCAATCCAAGATCAGCCAGCTCACACCGGCGGCCGCGGCCGCGAGGTTCGTGGTCACCAGGGCGTTGACGGCCACGTCGTTGGCCGACAGGGAGCTACCGGCATTGAAACCGAACCAGCCGAACCACAGAATGGCGGTCCCGAGGATCACGTAGGGGACGTTGTTCGGGCGACTCTCCTTTCGAAAATCCACGCCCCGCCCGATGACCAGCGCGGCGGCTAGGGCACTCACTCCGGCCGTGGTGTGGACCACCATCCCACCGGCGAAGTCCTCGACCCCCATGACCTTCATCCAGCCGTCGACGCCCCAGATCCAGTGGGCCACCGGGAAGTAGATGAACGTCACCCAGGCGAGAATGAAGATGAGCAGCGGCTTGAGGCGTATCCGCCCGGCGAACGCACCTATGATCAACGCCGGGGTGATGGCCGCGAACTTCAGTTGGAAAGCGAAGAACAGGAGCGCGGGGATGGTAGACGAATACGCCGTGTTAGCAGAGGAGCCCACCCCGTTCAACGCGAAGTACTGGAAGTTCCCGATGAACCCTCCCAGTGAGGAACCGCCGAAGGCTAGCGTGTATCCCCAGATGGCCCAGGCCAGGCTCACGACGGCGAAGATGGCCATGCACTGGACGATGGTCGAGACGAGGTTCTTCCTACGGACCAGGCCTCCGTAGAAGAACCCCAATCCCGGGGTCATGATCATGACCAGCGCGGTAGCCGCGATCACCCAGGCGATGTCGCCGGAGTCGCAGGCGACACCGGGCGCGAGACCTGTTGGCGGGATGCAGATTACTACCATCCACTTCTCCTCAGCCGGCGGGCGTTGCGGGTTTTACAATCTCAGGTTATGAAGGTTGCCCGACTTTGCCTCGCGCCGGCGCCGGGCGCCGGCGTGCCTTACGAGGCCGACTTCTCGGACCACCCTGAGAGGACGGTGTCTCACCCACCGACGAACGCTGACGCATCGAGGTGGGTAGGATCGTCCTAGGCACCGTCAAGACGAACCGTTGGTGGGGTTCCGAACCCAGCCATGGCATCGCCCGTGTGGGCCGACCTCGATGGTAACGTCCGGAACAGAGCCGGCTAGGGCCGCGAGGTGAGCTTCTGGCAGATCGTGCAGATGTGGAGCTGGACCTCGACCGTGGGTTTCGAATCCCCGGGCTGCCGCCGAAGGGGTTCGCGGTCGCCGCCCTGGCCGGTCAGCCACTTGATGGGATAGGCGTCAACGGACCAGTCGACGGGAAGGAATTGGCTCACCGTCTCAAGGGACAACGGGGACCGGCCCCCGCTGGCGAACCCGCCGCGGACCTGGTTCAACCCCTCCTCCAGCTTTGATGTTAGGCGGCGCTCCTCGGTGAGAAGCTCCTCAACGAGCTCGCCGATCGACCTCGTCTCTCCCACGCTCTTCTGGCTCGCGTGGGCGATCTCCATCAACGCGTCGATCCACGGCATCAGTTTCTTGTAGGCCATCGGGTCGCCGAAGACCTGCTTCGCATTGATCCGGAAGTGCGGGTCCCCGCTCTCCTCGTCCTTGAGCCGCTGAAGGAAGGTGATCTTCCGCCGCTGCTCGTCGATCTGGCTCCGTGCGTTGCTGAAGTACGATAGATACACCCGGGTGCGAATCTCCTCGTTGAGCCGGTCGAGATCGACTTGCGTCCTTCTGCAGATGTAGCACGCGTCGTCCATCGCCGTTTCTCGGGTCGCGGGACCTCCGGGGGAGGTAGTAGCATTTGAATTTAGCGGCCCGAAGCGATACAGCGGGGTGGCAGGGCCGCAGAGAGCTCCCTAGCAAGCAGGGCAGCGGCAGAAGCTTCCGAAGTCGTACTGGCGGTCCCGGTGGGTGTGACCCGTGCCCCAGCAGAGCTCGCAGCGCTGCTCGGTCGCGAAGCAATCGTGCCAGCGAATGCCGTGCTCGTTGAGCAGGCGTCGGCGGCTCTGTAGGAACTCCGCGGTGGAATGCTCGGCAATCACCCCGAGCAGGAGGTAGGCGCTGCACAGCAGACCAACCCAAGCTCCGAGTACCAGGGAGAGGCTCAGGAGGTTCTGGAACGCGAAGGAGGCGATGTTCGCGGACTGCCAGACGCCGACCCAGAAGACGACGCTCATGCCGAGCAGTGCGACGGGCCGGTAGCGGTCGTACGTGGGGATGTCGAGGAGGGTGAGAACGGGTACCGTTGTTCCGGTCGTGGGCGCGCTGGGAGTCTCCGCTGTCCCCGGCAGGGGAGGCACAACGTTTGTGGTGGCTACCGCCAGGAAGTAGTCTAACGCCGCATCGCTGCCGATCTCTCGAATCACCCCGGAGGTTCGGAGCAGACTCTCGGCCGTGAGCTCGGCGACGGCCTTCGTGCTTCGAATCACCTGGAAGTACTGCCGGGCGGGGCCCTTGCCGATGGATTCGGCAAAGAGGAGGACTCCTTCGTCCGTAAGTTCCGCGGCGGACCTCGTTTCCCGGACCGCCCGGAAGTACTCCCCCGCTACGCGACTGCCCAGGGAGTGGGTGAGCGTGAGGACCTTCTCGTCCGTGAGCTCGGCCACCGCCTTCGTCTCTCGGATCGCTAGGAAGTATTCCTTGGCGGCGTCGCCGCCCAGGGAATTCGCGAAGGCGAGTACCCTCTCGCTCGTGAGCTCTTGGACCGCCTTCGTCTCCCAGCACGCCCCGAAGTACTCCACCGCGGCCTCGCTCCCGATGGCTTGGGCAAAGGCGAGGACCTTCTGGCCCGTGAGCTCCGCGACCGCCTTCGTCTCACGGATCGCCAAGAAATACTCCACCGTTGCCGGGCTGTCGATGGACCGGAAGAACTCTACCGCCTTGAGAACCCGCTCGCTCGTGAGCTCTTGGACCGCCTTCGTCCCCCAGACCGCCCAAAAGTACCACTCGGCCGTATGGCGGTCCACGGACCGGGCGAAGCCGAGGACCCGCTCGTCCGTGAGCTCCGCAACGGCCTTCGTCTCGACGATGGCCCGGAAATAGTCCCGGGCCGCCTGCGGACCGATCGTTGTGGCGAAGCCGGCGACTTCCGACAGCTTGTTCGCCCGCTCGGCATCCGTCGCGTACGCCCGGTCAACGAAAGCGACAATGAGACCCAGCTCGCCTTCGCCGCAACCGGCCTTCACGAGCGTACGGAGGGCCTTCTCGCGCAGGCGCGCAGGATGCTGCTCAAGCCGTCCGCCCGCCAAGAACACACCTCAGGGGCAGAATCATCCCGACCGGCAGGATAAGTCTTCCGTTCATCCGGCTTTCGAACGCGCCGAGGTTCCGCCTCCGTCTCCGCCGCTCGGGAGGGGACCGCCTCGAGGCGGCCTTCGGGTCCGTGGCCGAGGGGACCTCGTTCTTGGTTCCTTCGGAAAGGCCATCCGCACGAACAACGGGGCGGGTGAGCTGACCCTTCGGGAGGGACGCAACCAGCCTCGGGATTGCCCGCTTTCGGCGTCCGTCTCCGAAACGCCCATCCCCTCTATATCAACGGTCGAAGTGGGCCACGGCGGTGCTTTTCCGATGACCCGAGTCGACGTCAATCCTCAAGACCCGGGGCGTTCGACCCTTCCGTAGAGGCGGTTGAACTTCCGATGCTCGAACCTCAGCTTCCAGCCCCGGCTCAGTCCGCCGGAGGTCACCCCCCGGAGGGGTCGGGTCCGGCACGGGGGCTCGTGAGATACGGCAAGTTCCTCGTAGTGGGGTTCACCGGCGTGGCGGTGAACCTCGTCGCGTTTGTGCTGACAGTCGACGCCATCTCCCACACGCCGGTTTCGAACTTCTACTCGAGCGTCCTCCACTTTGCCTCGAAGACCGCGGCGAACCCTCTCCTCTACTTCGTGGCGAGCGCGGTCGCGTTCGTGGTGGCGACCGTGTGGAACTTTGTCCTCAACAGCGTGTGGACGTTCCGGACCGAAGCCGATCACCGGCACTCTCCGACCCGCCGACTCGGTCTCTACTTCGGCGTCTCGGTGGGTTCGCTTTCGGTCAACGAGGTCGTGCTGTTCGCGACCGGAACGATTCTTCCCCCGTTGATCGGGCAGGGAATCGGCATCATCGCGGGGAGTGTGGTCGGGTTCGTCGGGAATAATCGGTACACCTTCGCTGAAGTCCAGCGTGCCTGACCCGGCCGCTGGATCTCATGGTCATGGTCGATTTGGGGCAACGGTTGCGGATAGTTGTCCTGGGACCGGACGTTACGAAACGACCGGTGGAGAGCTCCGGTCGACTGAGGCATAGCGGACCCCAAGGTCGGGGTCAGACCGAGGAGGGCCCCTTCCCCGCGCTGAGTGCGGCCTGGGCCGCAGCGAGGCGGGCGACCGGGATCCGGAACCCCGAGCAGCTGACGTAGTCCAGCCCGACACGGTGGAAGAAGTCGATGCTCCTCGGCTCGCCGCCGTGCTCGCCACAGATCCCGATCTCGAGACCCGGTTTCGTCTTCCTTCCCTCGGTAACGGCGAGCGCAACGAGCTTCCCTACGCCGTCGACGTCCAGGACCTGGAACGGGCTCTCGGGGAGAAGCTTCATCTCGAGATACTTCGCCATGAACTTCCCCTCCATGTCGTCCCGGCTGAAGGCGAACGTCGCCTGCGTCAGGTCGTTCGTTCCGAAGGAGAAGAAATCCGCGTAGACGGCGATCTCCCCCGCGGTCAGGGCGGCCCTCGGGGTCTCGATCATCGTCCCCACTTTGTACTCGAGGGTCTCGCCCAGTTTCTCGAACGTCTTGTGGGCGGCCGCGTCGATCACTCCCTTCAGGAGGATCAGCTCCTCCTTGTCGCTCACCAGGGGCAGCATGATGCTCACGCGGGCCGTTTCGCCCTCCTCTCGGCGCACCTGCACGGCGGCCCGGAGGATCGCCTCCACCTGCACCTCGTAGATGACCGGATAGGTCACCGCGAGCCGGCAGCCGCGGTGACCGAGCATCGGGTTGTGCTCCGTGAGCTGCCCGAGCTTCCCCAGCATCCTTTCCCACCGATGGATCTCCGGCGGCCAGACGCCGCGCTTCCAGAGGGCGTCGATCTCGGCCACCAACTTCTCTCGATCGGGGAGGAATTCGTGGAGCGGCAGGTCCAGCAACCGGACCACGACCGGAAGTCCCTTCATCGCCCGGAAGATCCCGAGGAAGTCGTTCAGCTGGAAGGGGACCAGTCGCCGTAGCGCGTTGCTCCTCTCCTCGTTGGTCTCCGAGAGGATCATCTCCTGCATGATCTTCAGCCGGTCGGGCGCGTTGAACATCCTCTCGGTCCGGCAGAGGCCGATCCCCCCGGCGCCGAACTCCCGGGCCCGGGCCGCCCCCTCGGGGGTGTCGGCATTGGCGTACACTCCCAGCCGCCGCATGCCGTCGGCCCACTCGAGAATCTTCCCGAATTCGGGGGTGAGCTGCGGCTCGACCGTGGGCACCACGCCGAGCATCACCGTGCCGGTCGTCCCGTCGATGGTGATCATGTCCCCTTTCTTCACGACCCCGACGCCCTCGATCTCGAAGTACCCCTCCGGGGCGTGGATCCGCAGGGTGCCGCAACCGACCACGGCGGGCTTCCCCATCCCCCGCGCGACGACCGCGGCGTGCGACGTCATTCCCCCACGGGCGGTCAGGACCCCCTGCGCGGCGATGATGCCGGTGATGTCGTCCGGCGTCGTCTCGGGTCGCACGAGGATGATCTTCTCCCCTCGGGCCCCCATGGCGGCGGCCTCCGCGGTGTCGAGGACGACGGCCCCGGAGACGGCGCCCGGGGAGGCGTTCAATCCCTTCGCGACGGGCTGGGTCCGAACGGAGGGGTCGATCATCCGGTGGAACAGGCGGTCCACGTCCCCCGGGTCCAGCCTTCGTACCGCGTCCTCTTTCGTGATCAGTCCCTCGTTCGCCATCTCGTAGGCGATCCGGACGGCGGCCGGTGCGGTCCTCTTGCCGTTCCGGGTCTGGAGCATGAACAGCTTCCCGTTCTCCACGGTGAATTCGAAATCCTGCATGTCCCCGAAGTGTCTCTCGAGCTTCTCGGCCACACCTTCCAGCTGCGACCGCAGCGAGCTATCGATCGACTGGATCGGGACCGGGGTCCGCGTCCCGGACACCACGTCCTCGCCCTGGGCGTCCGCAAGGTACTCCCCGTAGAGCTTCCGCTCCCCCGTCGAGGGGTTGCGCGTGAACCCGACCCCGGAGCCCGAGGTCTTACCCATGTTCCCGAAGACCATCGTTTGGATGTTCACGGCGGTTCCGAGGTCGTCGGCGATCTTGTAGTACCGGCGGTACTCCTTGGCCCTCGGGTTCTCCCACGAGCGGAAGACCGCGTTGACTGCCCCCTCGAGCTGCTGCCAGGGGTCCTGGGGGAACGGCTCGCCCGTCCTCTCCCGGACCAGGTCCTGGAACGCTCGGACGACCTCCTCCATCTCCCGGGCCGGTATCTCCGGGTCCTGGGTGACCCCGAGCTTCTTCTTCTGCTGGTCCAGGAGGGCCTCGAACTCTTCCCCCGGAACGCCCAGCACGATCCTGCCGTACATCTGGACGAGCCGTCGGTACGCGTCCATCGCGAAACGCCGGTCGTGCGACAGGGTCGCCATCCGTTCGGCCACGTTGTCGTTCAGGCCGAGGTTCAGGATCGAGTCCATCATCCCCGGCATCGAGAACGGACCACCCGACCGTACCGATAGCAGGAGCGGCGCGTCCCGGTCCCCGAGCTTCTTTCCCGTCTTCCGCTCGAGCTCGGCGAGCTTCGACCGGATCTCACCGAGAAGTCCGCTAGGGACCTGCCCGGCGCGAAGGTACTGCTTGCACGCCTCGGTGGTGATGACCAGGCCCGGCGGCACCGGGAGGCCGATCGACGTCATCTCGGCCAGCCCGAACCCTTTGCCGCCGAGAGCGAACTTGTCCAGTCCGCGTGCTTCCTCAAAGAGGTAAACGAACACCATGGGCACCCACGCTTCCGGTTCTGATAGGTATTCCCCTTTTCGGTAAGCGTGATGGGGCGTCGACGGTCGGTTTTCCCCCCGGTGGCACCGTAAGACCGACCACGACCGGTCCACGACCCGGGGCGCGGACCGCCCGAACGACCCCTCAGCCTTCGACCCGCCCGTACTGGACGAGGCACCAGGAGAATCCCACCAGCCCCGCGGCCGCCAACACCTCGGGAAACAGCGCCGTCAGCCGGCCCTCGACAAGGAACATGCTTCCGATGCCGGCCGCCACGACACCGGCGAGGATCCCGGCGACGAGCGCCTGCGAAGCGCTTCGGGTGACCACTCCGGCCGCGGCAGTGACCCCGCCGAGGAATACGAGCAGCCCGAGCAACCCGAGGGCGAGGTGCGTCGGCATGAGAATCGGAGCGGGGGCGGTGGACGATGTGGAGACGAGAGCGCCGGCGAGCCCTGCGACCGCGATCGCTCCGATGCCGTAGACGGCAAGAGCGCCTCCGACCACCACTCCCAGTCGGCCGGCGAGAGCGCTCGCCCGGGGCTGCGGGAGGGCAAAGGTGAGGTAGTGGGTCCGGAGGGCGAGGTCCTCTCCCACCGCGAGTGCGGTCAGGTCGAGGATGACCAGCGCCGCCAGGCCGGCGGTGATCAAGAGACCCAGGACCTCGGCCGTGCCCGAGGACGGAACGCGAAGGTAGAGGTCTGCGATCCCGCTACCGATCGGCCCCGCAACGATCGGGATCAGAAGCAACCAGATTCGCCGGGAACGGTGGAGCCGAGTGACCTCCCAGCGGGCGTTGTGGGCGAGGGCCGCGACCTCTCCGCTCATGCGGCGTCCTCCCGGCCCACTCGCTCCATGTATCGACGGGCGAGGTCCGGCTCGGGCGTTGAGGCGCTCACGAGCGGCAGACCCGCCCGGACCACCCCGGCCAGCAGACCTGCCTGCTCCGCATCCCCGCCCGAGAATCGTACGATCATCTGTCGGGGTCCTTCGAGCGTGACCCCGACTCCCGACCCGACGGCGCGGGCCACGGATTCATCGGTCACGTCCGAGCCGAAGCGTAGCCGAACGGTCCTTCGAGCGCCCTCAGGGCCGAGGTCGGACTCGAGGTTCACGAGCTCGTCCCCGACCAGGACCCCGTTCCGGAGGAAGAGCACTCGGCCGCAGACCTCCTGGACATCTTCCAGCAGATGGGTCGAGAGCAGGAGCGTCAGCCCGTTTCGAGAGAGGCTGCGAAGCAGGTTCCTGAGGTCGTGTCGGGCCGCGGGGTCGAGACCGAGGGTGGGCTCGTCCAAGAGCAAGACCTCGGGATCTCCGACCAGGGCCGCGCCGAGAAGCATCCGACGCGCGAGACCGGTGGAAAGAGACCCGAACGGGCGGTCGAGACAGTCGGCCACGTTCATCGCCTCGGCTGCGCGACGGGCGGCGCCGACGCGCTCCGCGGACGAGACTCCCTTGACGCGGGCCACGTATTCCAGGAGGTCGGCTCCGGTGATGTACGGGGGAACGCCGGGGGTCTCCACGAGCGCCCCCAGCCGTCGGAGAGCGCGGACCCGGTCCCGACTCGGGTCCAGGCCCTGTACCCGCACCGAACCCCGCGTGGGCCGGGAAAGTCCGGCGAGTAGCTTGAGGGTCGTCGTCTTGCCGGCCCCGTTGGGTCCGAGGTACCCGACCGCCTCCCCGCTCCGCAGCGAGAAGCGGACGTCTCGGAGAGCGTCGTGGTCCCCGTACCGCTTCCAGACCGCGTCGACCGTCAGAATCTCCGAGGGCACACGAGTTCGAGCGGGGCGGGAGAATATCATCCTCGCGGTCGAAGCGCGAGGGCGGGGCGTAAGGGAGCCGCCCTGCCCCCAGATGGTTAACCAAGAGAGAATGGTCTCTTCTCACTTTCTCCGGAGGTGAATTACCCAGCCCTCGGGGGCGCCGAGGGGCAGCCCTGGGTCCGTCTCGTTCCTCGATCGGCCCTAGACGGCGATCACGCCCGGGCGGGTTTCTTCGGCTTGGCCTTCGAAGGTCGGCGAGGGACGGGCCCCGCGCCCCCGGCGAGTCGGGATTGATTGAGCGCCACGGCCGCGTGAACGAGGTCGTGCAGGGCGGGCTCGTTCAATGTGTCCCTCTCGAAGAAGTCGATGGCCCGCCACACATTGCCTCCGAGGCCGGCATTGAACAACTTGGCCGGGTCCAGGAGCTTCGCCCCCTGTGCGAAGGTCAGCTTCACCTTCCCCTTGTGGGGATTGACGAGCGCGACCATCCCGTCGTGGTACCACACGGGCGTCCCCATCCACTTCCATTCCAGGACCATTTCGGGGTCGACCCGGCTCATGAGCCGACGGATCCGTTGGATCAGGTCGCCGCGCCAGTCTCCCAGCTCCGCGATCAATCGGTCCAGGTTCTCCGAGGGTGTCGCTCCGCCCATGGTCTCGGGGTCAAGGCACGACCGACCTTAAGGACCGAGCGAGAGCGCCCCTGGGGTGCTCCTCCCGGGCCCTCACGGGGCCGCGCTGACCCGCGGAGTCGCCCCCACTCCATCGCGGGTCATCCGCCGCGGATCGTCCGTGCCGCATCGCCCCACCGAGTCGGGTCGGTGGGTGGTTCCTTCCCGTTGTTAAACAGAAAGAACAGGACAGCCAACGGTCTCGCGTCCGGCGCCCCCCCCACGGCGTCACAACCCCTGGCGGGTTACAAGTAGGCCGCCGACTTCGGCCCGGGCCATGCCGGAAACCCCCTCGAAGCTGCAGCGCGACGCGGCCCGCAACATCGTGACCAAGTACCTCAAGGTCCGAGCGGGGGAGAACGCGATCATCGAGTCATGGAACCACACGATGCCGATGGCCACGGCGATGGTCGATGAAGTCCGCCGTGTGGGCGGCAAAGTCCTCTTCTTCTACAACGACGAGGACGCGTGGTGGCGCGCAATCGACCGGAAGCAGAGCAAACTCCTCGGCAAGTCAATCGCCTCGGAGTGGGCGGCCTTGACAGCCACGGATGTGTACGTGAATTTCTGGGGTCCGGGCGACACCGACCGTATCGAGAAGCTTCCCGATAAGCCCGGTAACGAAGCGTTCGCCTCGAACTGGCCCTGGTACGAGGTCGCCAGGAAGGCGGGCCTCCGGGGAGTGCGGATGACCGCTGCGTTCGTGACAGAGGGACGAGCCAAGGAGTGGAGAGTGGATCTCGCACAGTGGGAGGAGAGCATGCTGCGGGCATCTCTCATCGACCCGGGGGAGACGGCCAAGAGCGGGGCTCGGCTCTGCAAGGCGCTCTCCCGCGGGAAGAAGGTGCGGATCACCCACTCCAACGGAACCGACGTGGAAGTCGCCCTAGCCGGGGTCGCTCCCCGGTTGCAAGACGGGAGACCCCACCCGTATCACAAGGGAGACTCTCCATCTGGCATGCTGCAGCAAATCCCCGCCGGAACCGTCGACGTGGCCCTCGACTCCGAGACCGCGGAGGGGAGCTTCCACGCCAACCGCCGGACAAATATCTGGTGGAACTGGCACGCCGGGGGAACGCTCGAATTCGCGGACGGTAAGCTTACCTCGTATTCCTTCGAGGATGGAGAGGAAGAGTTTGTCCGTCAGTACAAGAACGGCACGACGGGCAAGGACCGTACCAGCGTTCTCAAACTCGGGCTGAACCCGGCCGTCCAGGACGTCCCCAACTTGGAGACCGTCGAGGGCGGCAGCGTTTCCCTGCAAATCGGGCGGAACCAGTATCTCGGGGGCACCAACGGATCGAGTTTCTTTACTTGGTTTTCGCTCGCCGGCTCCGAGATCGCGATTGACGGGACTCCCGTCATCCGCGCCGGAAAGGTCCTATAGCGCCGCATCCACCAGCGGTGTTCGGGACGTGAGTTGGTCACACGGTTGATCCGATTGAGACGACGGATAGCCAGGCGGAGGGTTTCCTTCGCCCCTCCCCCCTCGTTGTAGTTCGATGCGATGAAGGCCCACCGACGGATCTTCCGGGAGCGGGTCTCGATGGGGTTGAGTTGGCTGGCGTTGGTCAGGGTGGGCATGAAGGGGATCCGTAGCTTCCGGGCCTCGGCCACCGCCGCCGAGGACACGGGCGCCGGACGCGAGACTGCAGGTTGCCCTGTTTTTCATCGCATCAGAAACGAGATCCGACAAGGTTGCGAATCGACCGGTTCCGGCGGGCGCAGGTACTACTTGCATCCACGCGCAAGCCCCAACGGTCCGTCGTCGGTAGTGGGGTAGGGCTGGGCGAATTGAGAGAGAGGCCGGCCGACTTTGCGGTACTTAAGTATCTCGAGACATTCACTCTCTATCGGAGCGGTCGCCCATGAGGAAAGTGCTGATTCTGATGTTCATGACCCTTGACGGTGTCGCCGAGTTTCCTGACTACGTCGAGGACGCCGGTTCGAAGCCGGCCGGCGAGGGACCACCGATGTGGGACTCCCGAATGGATTCAATAGATACCCTTCTCCTGGGTCGGCAAACTTACGAGCTCTGGGCCGCTTTCTGGCCCGGTCAGCAGAACAACCCGTCCGCGACTCCATTTGAAAAGGAATTCTCGCGATTTGCTGACAGGGCGGAGAAGGTCGTGTTTTCGAAAACGCTCAAGTCGGCCGACTGGCCGAAGTCAAGAATCGTCAGAGGGGACCTGGGTGAGGAGGTCGCTCGACTCAAGTCCCTGCCGGGGAAGGATATCGTCCTGGGCGGAGGTCCCAAACTCGCGCAATCCTTCCTGGAACGGGATCTCGCGGACGAGCTCTTCATCACGATGTTTCCCAGCATCGTGGGAAGGGGAAAGCCATTATTCCGTGTGGTGGGCAACCCGGACCACAACGAGGATGCCGTTCCCCGTGGAGCGCCGGGTAGACACGATTTCACGTTGATTGAGGCGCGGCCCCTCAAGGACGAGACAGTTCTCCTTCACTATGCCCGGGCCAGTTCGTAGAGGTCCCGATCAGGCGGGTCCCTTCGGGATCGGGGTGGACGGGGTTCCCTCGACCTTGAGAGGGGGAGGAAGGTCGTGCCACCCTCCGCCCCGCGTCGCCCGAGGGACATCTGGGGTCGACGTGGCAGGGGCAAACGTCGCGCTGTAGGCGTCGGACCGAGGCAGATCAGGTGGGAGGCCGTTCGCAGGGCCTCTGGACGGGGTTTTCAAGGGCGAGGGCCCGGTTTCGGCTGTGCTACGATGTCGCCGAAATTATGCGGCGGGATGTATTCTCTCCGACGTTAAACAAAATTGCACAACACATAAATATCTGTTAAATTTGTGTTATACGCGTGCGGAACGCCCGAGCCAGCGCTCTTGCGACTCGATTCCTCGGAGTGCGCCTCACCTCCGAGGAGCAGTCGCTTCTCGACAGCTTCCAACGGGACCACGGGCTCTCGACCCGCTCGGACGCGGTGCGAGCGCTCGTGCGGATCGCGAGCGAACCCCCACCCGGCTCGGTGGAGTTGCCACCGACCTTGCGGGGGGAGCTCGAGGAGATCGTCGAGAACGGCTACGCCCGGGACATCGAGGGCGCAATCGCCCTCGTCACCAGTCTCGGGCTGACGGAGCTCGCTCGGACCCACTCGGAACGGCTTCCGGCCCTGCGCGAGCATGCGCGGTCCGTGAAGGAACGACGAGAGGGACGACGCCGGGCGGACCGCGAGGGGCGGGGGCTCCTCGGGCGCTAGCCTCCGGAAACGGGGAAGGGTTGCAACATGGAGTCGATGGGAATCGCCTGGAGCGAACGGAGCGGGTTCATTTGTCGACTGTGCCGGCAGGATGCTAAGCATAATGAGGTGCTGCACGTCTCCTACTGTCCCGTTCACGGTCTGAGCTCTCCGCTGGATCAGTTGCCGTGGCGGCCGGAGGCGAGAGTATCGCGCGTCTCTACACCCGGACGGGCGACCGTGGGACCACCGCTCTCGCCGGTGGCTCGCGCGTAGAGAAGTACTCTCCTCGCGTTCACGCCTATGGGGCGTACGACGAGCTTGGGGGCCTCCTCGGGCTCGTCGAGGTCGAGCTGCCGTCGGACCTCCGGGAAATCCGTGCGGTCGTGCGCCGCCTTCAGAGCGAGCTCTACGTAGCCCAGGCCGAGCTCGCCACCCCGCCGAAAGGACCCCCGGCGAAGCATCGCATCGAGGCCCGCCACGTCGTTCGTCTCGAGGCCGACATCGAACGGTTCAAGTCGTCGCATCATCGCCTCCGCTCGTTCGTGCTGTCCGGCGGTTCGCGCCCCGGGGCCCTGCTCCACATCGCCCGAACAATCGCAAGACGCGCCGAACGCGAAATCTGGGCGCTCCACCGGACCGAGCCGCTTTCCCCCCAGCTCCTGCGCTGGGCGAACCGTCTGAGCGGCCTCCTCTTCGCCTTGGCTCTGGCTACGAACCGTGCCCTGGGAGTGAAGGAGGTCCCTCCGGATTACTCGGTCTGATCCGGGGGAGGAACGCGCCATGGAGATCGGGATTGTCGGCAAGCCGAACGTCGGAAAATCGACGTTCTTCAACGCGCTCACACTGCTCGATGTTCCCATGGCCCCGTACCCCTTCACGACGATAACTCCGAACCGCGGGGTCGCGGCGATCCGTGCCCCCTGCCCTCACACCGAGAAGGGAACCCCCTGCACGCCAGGGAACGCAAAATGCGTCGACGGGACTCGATGGGTCCCCGTGAACCTGGTCGACGTGCCCGGGCTCGTGCCCGGCGCGCACGCCGGGAAGGGCTTGGGTCACAAGTTCCTCGACGACCTCCGAGCGGCGGACGGGTTCGTTCAAATCGTGGACCTGTCGGGAGCGACGGACGAGGAAGGACGTCTCGCCGAGCACGGCAGCCACGACCCCGCGGAGGAGGTCCGCTGGCTCGAGGACGAGCTGGTCGCCTGGGTCGCGGAGATCCTCAGCCGGGACTTCGTACGACACGCGCGTGGAACGGAGCTCGACGGCAAGAAGGTCGAGGATTTCCTGGCCGAGCGCCTCACGGGGCTCGCGATCTCACCAAACGCAATCGCGGCCGCGCTCCGCGGGTCGACCGTCGAGCGCGCGCACCCCTCGAAGTGGACGGAGGAGGACCGCTCTCACCTGGCTCGACAGCTCCTCGAGGCGTCCAAACCGCGGCTCGTCGCGGCCAACAAGTGCGACCGGGCCTCGAAGGAGGAGGCCGATGCCCTCGCCGGCCGGGTCGAGCCTATTCCTTCCGTCGCCACCGCGGCCGACGCCGAGCTCACGCTCCGGCGTGCCGGGCGCGCGGGGTTGATCGACTACCGTCCGGGCGACCCAAGCTTCCGCGTTCGGGACCCAGCCCGCCTCTCTCCCGCGCAGCTGAAGGCGCTCGAGGGGATCCGGGCGATCCTCGCGACCTGGGGATCGACCGGTGTCCAGCAGGCCATTGAGCAGATGGTCTACTCCCGCCTCGGGATGATCGTGGTCTACCCGGTCGAGGACGAGACTCACTGGACCGACAGCCAGGGCCGGGTCCTGCCGGACGCGTTCCTCGTTCCCGCGAACACCCCCGCGCGGGCGGTTGCCTACCGCGTCCACACCGACCTGGGGGAGCATTTCATCCGAGCGATCGACGGACGGACCCACCGAGCGATGGCCGCCGACCATCCCCTCGGGCCGAACACGGTGGTCCGGATCGTCGCACGTAAGTGAGGCGGTGGTTCCGCCAACGGAACTCAGTCCCCGACGAGCGATGCCCCTTCTAGGGTCGGCCGCACCACGAACGGCAACGCCCCTGCTCGGGCGAGCCGTCGGACCAGCTCCGTTTCCTTGCCCGGGATGGGAAGCGCGACCACCGAGCCGCCAGCGCCCGCACCGGTGACCTTCGCCCCTTCTGCCGCTGGGGCCGCGGCTTCGAGGAGCGCTTCGAGGCGCGGATGGGAGACCCCGACCTCCCGGAGCAGCTCCTGGTTCCGGTGCAGGAGCTCGGCCACCGTCTTGCGGTCCCCACGGCCCACGGCCTCGATCCCCTCTGTCGCCACGCGACGGAACTCCTCGAGGAGCTCAGGTCCGTCCGGCGCGGCTAGGCGGGCCCCGACCGCGCGCACCGCGTCGGCGGTGGAACGGGGGATCCCGCTAAACGCGATGACCCAGACCCACCCGGGGTCGCTCACGCGGCGCGCCTCCCAGCGATGTTCGGGGGAGCGGACCGACCAGAGCGGGTCGCCCGGGCCACCGTTGATCGCCACGAAGCCGCCCGCGACGACCGTGCTCGTGTCGCCGGGGCTTCCGACGCCCTGGGCGCCCCGCTCGATCTCGAAGCTCCGTTGCGCCAACGCGGGGCGGTCGACCCCGCCCGTTGCCGAGGAGAGAGCGGCGGCGAGCGCGGCCACGAAGGCCGCCGACGAACCGAGGCCGGCGGACCTCGGGATCCGGGAGACGGCCCGGACGTCGATCGGGGGCCGGTCCTTCCAGGCGAGCTCGAGCGCCGACCGGAAGTACGGGTTCCGCTGAGCGGCCTCCCCGTCCGCATTGAGCCGGGAGGTCTCGCCGGCGGTAACGAAGACCTGGGTCGTGAGGTCCACCGCAAAGACGAGCTCGGGCGCGCCGTGCACGACCGCGTGTTCGCCGAAGACGATGCACTTCCCGGGCGCGCGCGCCGAGAGCGGAAGCGAGCGAGCCGGAATCGAGGGGAGTTCCCCGCTCATCGGCGCCGGCGGCCTCCCACGATGCGCTTTCCCCGGGCGGACGGAACGATCCGCTGAGGCGCCTCGCCGGGCCGGGCGGGGAGGGGAAGGCCGAGGAGGCGCTCGAGGGTGACCGCCACCGCCGCCACCTCGCTGTGCGGCTGGTGTCCTACGGCCACGTTGAAATTTGCTCGTCGATAGAGCTCGGGCGGGACCTTGGCCCCGCCCACGACCAGGAGGATGCGGCGAAGGCGGGCGAGCCGGGGGAGGCTCTTCTCGAGCGGAAGACCGTACATCGTGAGGTGGACCACGGTCCCGGGGAAGGTGCGGACCAGGCTCTTCCAATCATCGACCGGGACGACCGCGAAATCGCCCCCCCAACGGTGGGTCACGACCGCGATGCGCTCGGCCAGGGCGTCGTCCCGCGGGTGCAGGTACATCCGTCGCGCCCCGAACGCCCGGGCGGCGAGCGCCACGTGGGTGGTGAGGCGGGGGTCGCGCCCCGGCCGGTGCCCGACCCGGAGGACCGAGACCTCGGGGCGAGGCCTACGTGCCGAGGGGCTCTGCGACGAACCGCTCGATCCGGTGGCCACGGTACTCCAATTTCTCCGAACGCTTGACGAGCGCCTTGAGCCGCGTCGGGCTCATGCCGAGCTCTTCGGCCACGTCCGAGAAGAACCGGCCCTCGGTCCCGACCGCGTCGTAGATCTTCTGCTCGTACTTCGTGTACTCCCGAAGGGGCATCATCGCGATCGCGAGCACCTCCGAGATCTCCGCAAGGGGAGAGGTCGTGCTGATGTTGATGGTGGAGTAGTAGAAATGGTAGCTCTTGTCGGGTTGATGCCGCCCTTCGCGCGCGACCCAGCGCGTGTCGATCAAGCGGAGCTTCTCGAAGAACGCGAGCGCCTTCACCCCGTCCGCACCGAACTCCCGCTCGACGTCGTCGAGCGTGAGCCAGTTCTCCCCGAGCCGCTGGACGAGCTTCAGCTTCACCGGCGAGTCGACCGCCCGGAGGATCGGGACGAGGTCGCTCACGTCGTTGACGACCTTGATTCGATGCATCGTCGCGGACATGTTCACCGACCCAGAGGCGGGGGACCTCGGAGCGTCTCCAGCAGCATTCGGCGGTACTTCCCGTAGCGGTCCCCCGGGTCGAAGCGGGCCGGGTGCGGCGTTCGGGTAGGGACGGAGCACTTCGGGCAGCTCTCTCGGAGCGTGTAGCGCTCGCACGATCGGCACACCCGCAGCACGGACCCTGTCATGCGCGGTCGAACGTCCCCTGCCCGCCGGCGCTCTTGATCGATTTGAGGGTCGCCTCGGTGGCCTTCTTCAGCGTCTCCTCGGCGATCTTGTATTGGGTCGCCTGCACGCGGATCCGGTACCGCGGTGCCCCGACGTACTGGACCTCGACCGCTTCGGGGTCGACCTTCTCCGCCGCCAAGAGCGCGGCCCGGACGTGCTCGAGCCCTTCGGGCGTGGGGTCGCTCACTTCGAGCGTTCCCAGGATCGTGACGTGGGGCGGGACGATGTTCTCGCGGGCGACCTTGAGGAAGGCGGTCGACCAGGGCGCCTTTTCGTTCTCCTTCTGGAATCGTTTCGGGTCGGCGGCAGCGATCTCGAACGCCTGGAAGAGCGAGCCGTACCGTTCGATGAGGACCGGGCCGAACTGGTCGGCCGCCTCGATCGCCGTGACCTTCAGCGGCTGCGCGACCTGCTCCAAGAGGCGCATCGCCCGCTGCTCGTTCTTCCACGCCTGGACCTTCTCCCGGCGCTGGTGGTCGTTGATCCGCTTGAGCGAAAGGTCGATCTGCGACTTCGCCGGGTCGACGCGCAGAACGCGCGCGACGATCTTCTGACCCTCGCGGATGTGGTCACGGATGTACTTGACCCACCCCGTGGCCACCTCGGAGAGATGGATGAACGCCTCCCGCTTCGCGTACTCGTCCAGGGTGACGAAGGCGCCGAAGTTCCGGATCGAGGTCACCGTACCGACGACGAGTTCGCCTTCCTCGGGAAGCTCCGGGCGCAGAGGCATCCGATGTCCGCGTCCCCGGCTAGGCCGTCGCCGGGCGAACGAGCTCGCCCCGGAGCTTGGCCTGGCCGCCCGTCGGCGTCGCGAGGGTCGCGCCGCAGACGGAGCAGTTCACGACAGTGGCCGGTCGGCTGAACATCGTCTGCTCGGTCGAGCAGTCGGGGCACTTCACGACCCAGAATGGAGAAGGTCCTCGCATGCGTAATCTCCTAGTGATGCTCCACGAGCTCGAGCTGGCTCGCCCGCCAGCTCGCGGGCTGGACGGTGTACTTGCACTTCTTGCATCGGAACCTCAGGTTGACCCGCCGCACCGCCTTCGCCCGACCTTCGGGCTTAGGACGGGGAAAGCCACCGTACCCTCGGGTGGCGCGGCGGAACCGGCGCTGCCCCCACTTGAGCTCGGAGGCGGGCCGCTTCTTGACTTTCTCGACCTCGTGGTCCGTGTGCGTCTTGCACTTCGGGCAATAGGTCGAGACGGTCTTCGGGTAGTGCATCGGCGGCCCGCGAGGCCCGCTCCCTATAAAGCCATTGGGGCGGCGTTCGAGGTGGCCCGACGTACCGCGACGACCTGCGCCGATCCGGTGCCCCGGACCGGTGGGTTCGGGACGGACTCGGCCTCACGTGCCGCCGGCCCTCGCCCCGGACGGCCTCCGCCGAGAGAGAGCGAACCGAACGCTTAAGTAGGGAAGCCTTTTCGCGCGACCGCGTTTCAGCGTTTCGGAGGAGACGATGCCCGACCGTTCTGCCGTGGAAGTGGTTACCGAGGCCCTCTCGAAGGCCACCGAACGGAAAGAACGCAAGTTCTCCGAGACCGTCGAGCTTTCCGTGAACCTCAAGGACCTCGACCTGACGATCCCGAAGAACCGTCTCGAGGACGAGGTGCCGCTCCCGAAAGGCCGCGGCCGGACCGTTAAGGTCGCGGTGTTCGGCTCGCCCGAGCTCTGTCAGAAGATGCGGGGCGTCGCCGACCTGGTCGTTCCGGCGAACGAGCTGGACGAGTTCGCGAAGGACAAGAAGAACGTCAAGAAGGTCGTCAGCGACATCGACTTCTTCCTCGCGGAGGCAACCCTCATGCCGACGATCGGTAAGCGCCTCGGGGTCGTGCTCGGGCCGCGCGGGAAGATGCCGCGCCCGGTGCCTCCGGGGAGCGACCCCACGAACCTCGTGAACGCGCTCAAGCGCTCGATCCGGATCCGCTCCAAGGGGAACCGTACGTTCCACGCGCCGGTCGGCACTCGGGCCATGAAACCCGAGGAGATCGCTCAGAACGTCGACGCCGTCCTCACACGGATCATGGGGAAGCTCGAGCGCGGCCGGACGAACATCGAATCCGTGTACGTGAAGACCACGATGGGGCCGGCCGTCCGGCTCTGGTAGGAAGGTCGCGATGCCCGGTCGTGGGTCCGTTCCGCCCGAGAAGATCGCCCGCGTCGACGCGCTCGCGTCGGTCATCGTCTCGAAGCCGATGGTCGCCGTCGTCGGGATCCGCGGCGTTCCCGCGTCCGCCTTGCAGTCGATGCGTCGGGAG